>Ga0256914_1000005_pt1 | contig 268126 bp, 237 predicted proteins | sample HulkmetaG_FD_191571 | JGI IMG/M metagenome (GOLD analysis project Ga0256914, IMG submission 191571) | Hydrothermal chimney microbial communities from Main Endeavour vent field at the Juan de Fuca Ridge, Pacific Ocean - Hulk | ecosystem: Environmental > Aquatic > Marine > Hydrothermal vents ...
GGTACGCTTATTTCTACGTTCATGGGTGCTTCTCCTTTCTATTTGGATTTCTGATTAAAACCCTTTTAAAGGAAAAGCGCCCTTTTTTCTACCCTCTCAGAATTTACACAAGATATTTTACACTACCACTTTTTTTAAATAACCCGACAATTAAGGGGGAGGGATAAAAACATGTTTCAAATCATTGGAAGACAAGGCGTAATATTGACAAATATTATATGGTTTTGTTAGATTTAATTTTTAAGCAGCTTTCATCTATAAATGAGATTCTTTGGACAAGACCAAGGGTTCCCGCAGATTGACACTGGACCTGTGCAAAAAAGCCATTTATGCAAAACAAATACGGATTATAATGAACTCTACAAATCATTACAAGCTATACAGAGTTGCAGCTGTCCTATGGATGGCAATCATATTTTTTTTGTCTTCGCAATCACACCTGTCCATACCAGGCATAATTCCCTACACAGACAAATTTGCCCATGCCATTACATTCGGAATACTGGGAATACTGTTTGCCTGTTCATTCAAAACAACACCGGAAAACAGATATGCACTGATCAGAAGAATCATATTTATAACTATCATGGTGACAATTTACGGGGCATCAGATGAAACACATCAAATGTTTGTTGAAGGCCGTACTGCATCCGTAGCAGACTTGACTGCTGATACAATAGGAGGACTTACAAGCGTAAGCATATTTTATATGCTGCACAAAACCAACCACATAAATGTATAAAACAAATCCTTATGCATATTGATACTGACAGAAAACATTTCTGAGAGGACTGAAACGCCCTGTTTCCAACAGGAAAAAGACATAAATAACAGGCAGCAAGCACTTTAGGTACGATTTTATAAAGGAGACATTATGAGAAAAAGGCAGCATGCTTCAATTGTCTTATTATTGCTACTGGGGATTTTTTTATTGTCAACATCACTTGCCTATGCCGCAGACACCAACAAACCTGACACCTCAGGGTTTGAATCAAGCGATATTGCCGCTCTTGAAAAGGATTTTGAAACCCAGTCTTCCGATGTCTTTGATCCCCTTTCAGGTTACAACAGACTTATGACTACGGTTAATGACAAGCTTTATTTCTGGGTTCTGAAGCCTGTAGCACAGGGATACAATTACGTGGTTCCTGAAATAGTCAGGTCTTCTGTAGACAGATGCTTTACCAATGCCCTTTTTCCAGTCCGTTTTGTAAACAATATCTTACAGCTTAAATTTAAAAGGGCAGGCATTGAAATATCAAGATTTGTGATTAACACAACTGTTGGAATAGGCGGACTGGCCGATCCTGCCATGGCATGGTTAGATCTTCATCCTTACGATGAAGACCTGGGACAGACATTGGGATATTACGGACTTGGAGGCGGGTTCCATATTGTGTGGCCGGTATTTGGACCATCCAATTTGCGGGACACGGCAGGAATGGTTGGTGATTTTTTCCTTGATCCAATAAACTATATAGACAATATGTACATATCGACCGGCATACACACATACAAGAGGTTAAATCATACATCCCTCCATATTGGAGAATATGAAACTATTAAAAAAGATTCCGTTGATCTGTATATTTTACTTAGAGATGCATATGAACAAAAACGTAATAAAGATATAGAGGAATAAAACACCATGAAAAGATTTAATCAGATTTTTCTTGTCTTCCTGGGATTCTGTCTTATCTGTGCAGCAAACACTGCTTTGGGCAATGATGAGGCAGCAGTAAAAAAGATATTAGTAACCAAAACAAATCAAGTAATAACAACCCTTAAACGCAAGGACATTAAAAAAGAGGAAAAAAGGGAACAGGTAATAAAAATTATTACGCCAATGTTTGATTTTAAGTTAATGGCAAAACTGAGCCTGGGAAAAAAACACTGGATGGAGCTTTCTGCCGAGAAGCAAAAAGAATTTGTAAAACTTTTTGTCAGGCGTTTGAAAAACTCATATATCAACAAACTGGATTTTTATAACGGGCAAACAATAAAGTACGGGACACCAACAGCCAGGAAAAAAATAATCCTCATGCCTTCCACTATAATATCCAAAGGCAACAATGATAACATATCAATGGTATACAAGTTCTGGCATTCTCCCACGGGATGGAAGATATATGACATAGAAATACAGGGGATCAGCATCATAAGAACATACAGGTCCCAATTCAACCAAATCCTGAGGCACAAAACAATAGATTATCTTCTGAAGGAACTCAGAAAGTCTCCCGGAGAAAAACCTGCCCGTTGATGTTGTACGATACCCCGGAGTAAGTCCATAAAATAATTTGTGGATAAAAATTGATTGACACACCCCCTTTGAGGTATCTTTCAAAACCGTCAGGGACAAATCCTCTTTTTTCATTGAGGACTATCTGCAAATGCTTATAACACAAAAAAACGAGCAGATTGTTGTTACATCATGTTTAACAAGCATACGGCATGTCTTAAAAAGAAATATACCTGTTCATAAAACAGGATACACAGGCATCCTGTTGTTAATCATCTGTGTTTTTCTGGGTCCTGTTGTCAAAAACAGCATTGCAGCTCAAATGAACCTGGAATGCAATGCCTTCAGTAACGGTGATACAATACCGGTCAGATACACCTGTAATGGAACAAATATCTCTCCTCCAATGAAATGGAGAAATCTGCCAAAAGGCACCAGGAGTCTTGCTCTTATCTGTTACGACCCTGATGCACCGTCCGGTACATGGACGCACTGGGTTTACTATAATATTCCCCCAAAAAAGAACCGGTTAGCAGAACATATTCAGAAAATGGAATATCTGCCGGATGGAAGCATACAGGGAAAAAATGATTTCGGAAAAACAGGGTACGATGGTCCCTGTCCCCCCTATGGAATCCACAGGTATTACTTTAAACTTTTTGCCATTGATACTGTATTGAATCTGCCTGGAAATATCAGCAGAGAAACCCTTTTAAGGACAATCAGAGGGCATATTATCGGTGAGGCTGAGCTTATGGCAAGATATGGAAAAACGCTGAATCCGTGAAACACTTCACGGTTCAGATTTGAATCTGTTTTAACAAGGCCAGCAAACAGTTTTTCAAAAAAGAATTAAACAACCCTTAATTTCCGCTAAATCCAGCCACACTGGTTTATCGGAAAATTTTGCCTGAAACAGACAAATATAAGATAAAAACAGATAACAGATACAATCAGGACAAGCACAGCTGGAACAAGCAGGGCCATAATTACTCGCAACGCAGATGTCCTGTGGGCCTCCCTCAACCCTATAATCAAAATTATTATTCCCCAGAATCCGGATATCAAAGAACCAACAAAAGGAATAATGCTGAATACCTCAGGTGCCTGGGTATAGGCTACAACCCTGAAAGTGGTTTTATAACCGTTTTTGCCGGCATTTACAACAAACAGACCAAAATGTATGATACAGGTTCTGACAAACAGCCCAATAACAACCATAACAGGAATAGTTACTATAACAACCAGAAACACTGTCCATATGGCAAAATGCCTTAAGAATGGAATAGCAGGAAAAAACATGCCGCTAACAGCCATTATAACCTGCCAAAATACACCCAGCATACTTCCAAAAGAACCCAGTAAAAGGCCGAAGGACAAAGACTCCCTGAGTTCTTCATCACAAGGAAGATTTCTAAAAAAACTTGCAGGTTCAAAAAGAATGGCCTTTATTTTAAAAAAAACTTCCTGAAAAAAACCTCCTTCTATTGAATCCTTGCATACAGAATCATCGATACCCTCTGTTTGCCCGCATCTTCCGGGTTTATCCCTGTCCAATCCCTGTTGCGCATTCCTTTCATCGGAGCAGCGACCTTCTGTCAAATCATCCAAGTCAATCTCAAAACTTTGTCCACATTTCGGGCACCTAACCCTTTTTGCATGCGGCGGAATACCTTTCAGAGGGACATCCTTTGAAAAACTACAGTAGGGGCAGGAAATATGCACATCCATATCTATATCCATAACCTTTATAATTATAACAAAACAGGGATTGTTACAAAGCTGTTCATAAACATTTCTTGTTTATTTTGCTGTTCAGGATCTTCCTTTCTGACCATTTCCTGAACCACCCGACCACACCTTCAGCAGGAGACCGGTCTACGATTTCAGAACGAAATGCAAGTCCCTCCCGAGTCCTCAATGCCTCCTGAAGGCATTCTTTTCTGTCCTGACACTCGTAACAGGCAGGAACAATCTCTCTCAGGCCATGTCTGCCCATAGGAAAGACCCGATCCAATATACCAAAACATGGTTTATGTAAACTGTCACGTGATTCTGTCATGCAAGATACTCACGAAAATTTTTATGCAAGATAAAGGCGGCACTACAACAAAGGCCTTTTATAAACAAAAGGCTACCTTGCCCTTCCTGCAAAATACCTGCCAGGGAGTGACGGCGTAATCCACTTACAACAACATGATGGCGTAAAGTGCAAGGTCGTGGCATGCTGGCTTATATGGTCAATAATATTGGTAACGTCTTCGTGAAGGACACCCGTTTCAGGTTCACACACAATATTTTTCATCCATGTCCTCCATAGCCTGCCCTCCTGATCATAGTTTTGTATATGCAAAAGTGTAAATGTTTCGGCATCAAGGTAAAGAATCCTCTTGCCATAAACATAACCTGGGTCCTTAGATTTTATCTCCAGCACATACACAGGTCTTCTTTCAAAGCAGAAATAATCCCTTCCCAGCCTGGGATAATGCCTTACATATCCATATGGGGCAGTAGATGGCAGCAGGTATTCCCTGAAATCCAGCAGTTTGTACTCATTTGGAAAGATTGTGGGAGACAGCTTCTGCCAGTAGCTTCTGAAATCTTCCCATATCATGTCAGAACCCATGAGAGGATCAAACAGGTCTGTACCTGACATCTTTCTTACCCTTCTCATTGAAGGGATATATGCCTTCATTGTGTCAGGTTTACGGCTGTCAAGATAATGTACCCTGAAAAGAGTCATTCCTTTTATATCCTGCGGGTAACTGAAATAATTCACCATCCATTCAAATACTCCGTCCCTGTTATCACCATAGGTAGGCATGGGATCAATATGGGTGCGACCTGTTGCCCTGAAATACCAGAGGTTAAAATGATATGTTCGCTCATAGGAACCATCTGATCCGTAAAGATCCCAGTACATAGGCGCAAACCTCAAACAGTCTCCCACAATATCTACCTTGTCATGGTTCCAGGCAAGCTCCACACCCCTTTTTGGCCTGGGAAAAGGTGTACCGGCAACCCATTTGTCAAGGGTAACTCCGTCTTTATCTATCTTGCATTCCCCGCTATATTTACGTGTATATGCCGACCACATCTTCGAAGGGTATATGCTTCGTGTAGGAACTATCTCTATCTGGGGAAAGGGGAGATAGCTTTTGGGGTCCAAACGGGTATAAATATCAAACGGCATCAACTCCTTGAGACCAGGATACTGTTTATAGTTGCTCCCGTTAATGATCATGCCCGGTTTTATTTCAGGGGCAATCTTGCCCACTTTTTCAGGCGCCCTGAACCCTATTATCTCATTCCACTCTTCCTGAAGTCCCTTTGCACCCTTTGGATGCAACAGTTTTTTGGTAATATCCGGAGGTGCAATCTCGTCCGTAGTGGGCCATTTCCAGTATTTATCCCTGGTCTTCCATACCTTTCCGTCATCCAGCGGTAATTCAAGCATGTGTGGTGTCTTGTCACGATCACTTTCTACTGCATAGTATTCTGTAACTCCATCCCATGGTTTGGATTTATCCCGCCACATATGGGAAACAGTCCTTGTTCTGCCTGGAAAATCCTCCCTGTCTTCCATGGATGCCCATGCATTTTTTAACAGTCCTACACCGGGCAACTGAGAAGAAAGACCCATAACCCCGAGTCCCAATGCCCCCATGTACTTAAAAAATTCCCTTCTGTCTACATTTGCCATATTCATCTTATCCCCCTAACAAGTGCCATAACAGATAAATACGCTCCTAAGGCATTAATCGATTTCGCATTTGATTTTATGCATCAACAGGACAAAAGCCGTCAGAACTGATATGCAAGTTTCATATATATCTCATCCCTGTCTGCCCAATGTCCAAATTCTCTGCGATCATCATTATGACTTGTAAAGATGAAGATACCTCCCACCTCCGGTCTCCAATGGTTTCCGATTTCAAATTTCACCTTGGGTTTGATCCATGAGGTGCCATAAGTCCAGTCCATGACACCCAATATCTGGGGTTTTACAAGATCATGAAAATAACTCGTTCTCATAAGCAATGTTGAATAATACTGGTTTTCCTTTGCCTGCCAGTCACTGTACGGGCCATTCTGGAGACGATATCGGTTAGGATAACCCAGGATATGGTAATGAAAAAACTGACCGGAAATAAAGAAATAACGCTCCGGATTTAAAAAGGTTATCTTTGCCGGCCAGTCAAAGCCAATCATATAGCGAATAACATCCTTCTTATCCAGCTCATCTCCACCGCTAAGGACCTCTGGAAACTGTGCCGTGTTATATGGATAGTTATGCTGATAAAGCACCTCCATCCTTAAAACAGGATTTACCTGGCCTTTAACTATTTTTCTGAAACCGTACATCTCCCGTGAAGCAGTCAGGCCGTAAGACTGAAGCTTCATATATTTTTTTTCTATATAAAGAGTACCGGAAGCAGGATTAAAGGCGGTTGAACGAACTATCGGATCATGCATATATCCACTGTAAAAATTAAAGGTAACAAAGGTATCATATATATTCCCCTTCAGGCGAAATCCCCATTCCCTGTGCCTGAACTTTTTGTCTCTATTGTCATCTTTTACGCTTGCTTTAATACCTGCAGGAAGCAGAGCAGCATGGGGCTGCCATATGGAATCAGAAGGAGAACGGGTTTGGCGCACATCACCGGGATTAAAAACAAACTCTATTGCAGGCTCATCAATTGGCCCAAAATGCGTATTGCTGAAAGTATATTCAATCCGGGCAAGCCAGAGAGGGATTCTCGTTGTTTCATATCCCTCATCAGAATCACGAAACGGACCTTCCCTTGACATATCAAGAGGATTTATAATATCGCACAATCTCAGCCCATCAGATTCACCCCAGGCTATCTGCTGTTTGCCAATACGTACATTCAGATTGTTGCGCATATAGTTTATATAAAGCTCTCTCACCACCTCATGGAAATTTGTTTCATTATGAAGATCCTTTCTTACGTCAGAATTACCAAAGCCCCTGTCACGCCAACTTCCATCATCTTCCTTGATGCCAAATACCCAGTCACCCATATACCTGTTGATCATACGAATCTGGACATCCTGATTCAGTGAAAGCGTACTGTCAATGTAAACAGTACGATAGGCAGAATGCAACCCTGGTTCATCATAGTATTTTCCGGCAACCTTGGTATCATGATGAGCAGCAAACGCAAACTCCTGAGAAACATATCCGGTTACATTGAGATTCTTGCCAAAAACAGAAAAATCCATTGCGTCTGATGCAAAAACAGAAACAAACAATACAATCAAAGGCAGCAAGAACAACGTACAGATATTATATTTAAATTTGTACATGATTAACCCCCCCCCTTTTTCTGATCTTTCACATGCAGTATACAGGCATTAGCCCCCTCATTAAAACAGGATATCAAAAATCTGTTTTATGACGTTATTTCCTCCACTATCTTGTCAGAGTATATAGTTTCCTGTCTAAACATCAAAGCCTCTTTTTCCTGTCAGACGTTCAAGTGCCTCCATGTATTTCTCCCTTGTTTTCTGTATAACTTCTGCAGGCAATTTTGGCGGCGGCGGTTGTTTTGACCATTTAATATCAATGAGATAATCCCTTAAAAACTGTTTGTCAAAACTTAATTGGGATTTCCCGGGGGAATAGGAATCCATTGGCCAAAACCTGGAGGAGTCAGGAGTAAGCACCTCATCAATCAGTATCAGTCTTCCATCTGCTATACCAAACTCAAATTTGGTATCCGCTACTATAATACCTTTATCTGCTGCAAGTTCTGCCCCGATATTGTAAATTTCAATACTCAAATCCCGCACCCTTGCCGCAGTATCATAACCAATAATGGATGCGGCCGTATCAAAATCTATGTTCTCATCATGCAGTCCTTCTGCGGCTTTCGTAGACGGGGTAAAGACAGGTTCCGGCAATTTGTCCGATTCAACAAGGCCTGATGGCAGCCGTATACCGCAAACTGTACCGTATGACTTGTATTCATTCCAGCCTGATCCCGCAAGATAGCCCCTGACTATACATTCCACCTGCAGGGGAACAGCCTTTTTAACCAGCATACTGCGGTCCTTCAGATAATCGGCATGCTTGCAGCACGGTTCAGGATACTCATCAGGATTGGCAGATATAACATGATTTTCCACAACAGACTCCAGCCTGTCAAACCAGAACAGGGAAATGGCCGTCAGGATCTTGCCCTTGTCCGGCACAGGATCATCCATAATCACATCAAATGCTGAAATACGGTCACTTGCAACAATAAGAAGTTTGTCGCCCATATCATACACATCCCGTACCTTGCCTCTTTTCAACAACTTTAAACCATCAAGCTCTTCACTCATAACTGTCTGTTGCATAAGTTTGTTTTTTCTCCTTGCTTTATCATGATGCCTCTACAGAAAGAGAAGGTTGTTAAAAACAACTCATCCTGTGTCGTGCTATTGAAAACATATCTGATTCAAAAAATATAACCCGGGGTATATATACAACAGGCACTGCAAACAGAAACTATCCAGCATAACAACCGCCAAGTTCATATTGAACAATGGCAGCGAACACAGTGGCAGCCGTCTCTGAGCGCAATATCCTTTCTCCCAGTGATACCGTGACAAAACCAGCCTTCCTTGCAGCCTCCACTTCACTATCTGTAAAACCGCCTTCAGGGCCGATCATACCAACAATTTTCTCAGGCACAGATCTTAAGACAGTTTTAAGATGCACTGAATCCTCATGCTCCCAAAATATTATTTTCAAAACATTTTTCTCATCCATGAACTGCTCAAGAAGATTGTCAAAAGAAGTAACAGGATCTATTCTTGCAGGAACATGTCGTCTGCACTGTTTTGCAGAATTCCAAGATATTCTTCGCCAACGCTCTGCCCGTTTACGGCGTCCGCTATCATCCAATCTCACAACTGTACGTTCCGAACAAAAGGGGATGATTGTATCTGCCCCCAGTTCCGATGTCTTTTGTATAACATGGTCCATTGCATGTGCTTTTATTATGGACTGGCATATAACTATTTCAGGAGTCTGTTGTTTTTTCGAAAAAACAACAGGTTCCTTGAGAGAAACAATGACTTTTTGAGGGGAAACATATTCTATAACAGATTTGAAATTCAAACCATTCTGATCCATCAGGATAAGAGAGTCTCCCTTTTTCATCCTGAGGACCTTTGATATGTGTCTTGCCTCATCTTCTATTATAGAACAGAAACCCTGTTCAGGACAAATTCTTTTAACAAAAAAACGTCTCATACCTCTGACCAGTATCTGTCCACAACTGAAGCAGCCTGTTCAAAATCAGAACAAACCTTTAATCCCGGAAATATAACATTGTTCAATAATCAAACAAAAACCGCACAACCTGCCCTACACAGTAAACACATACCGGCAAAACATGGACTTATGGATGAACACATGTCCACAACATTTTAACCGGAACAGGTCAAACAAAAAAACCCCCGATTAAAAAAACGGGGGTCTTTTAACACTTTTATAATCTTCGCAAGAGATTAAGGTTTTTGAAATACATAATTCAGCTGACCATTGGGCAATCTGTTTGGAATTGTCTTCAGCTCCATTCCCACATTTACTTCCTCTTCCGGCAAATCATCTGCAAGTCTGCCAAAGACCTTATAATCACCGTAATCCAGAAGTGCAATAACATAAGGAAGATCACCATCAAATCCAACAGGACAGTATTCAAGCTTGCTGTACGTTACCAGCTTGCCTGTCCCTGAGACCTCAAACCAGTCCATATCATTGCCAAGACATTTATAACAATCTGCCCTTGGGGGAAAGAACAATGCACCACATCCCTTGCACCTGGTGCCCATCACCTTGCCCTGTTCAAGATAATCTATAAAATCATTTACTTTTGTTGTGGAGGTAAAGCTTACCGTCCCAAATTTACTGAATCTGACATCTATTTTTCTTTTTCCCATTGATTCTCTTACCTCCCTAAGATGCTGACATTTCCATACAGGCCCACACCGCCAATATTATGTACAAGGCCAATCTCAGGATCCTTTACCTGAATTTCTCCTGCCTCGCCCCTCAACTGAAGGACTATTGTTCTTATTTGAGATCCGCCAGTAGCTCCTATTGGATGACCCTTGGAGAGAAGGCCGCCATCTACATTTACAGGGATACTGCCTTCTTTGTAGGTCTCTTTAGCCCTTATCAATTCTTTACCCTCACCAGGCTTTGCAAACCCAAGATTCTCATATGCCATCATTTCAGCAATAGTAAAACAGTCATGGACTTCAGCAACATCAATATCCTTGGGTGTAACACCAGCCATTTTGTACGCCTGCTCTCCAGCCTGCTGAGCAACAGTCAAACCATTAAAGAGGTCTCTTCCTGCCATGTTCACTGCAGTAGAGGCAGATCCAACTCCGAGTATCCATACAGGCTTTTTGCAAAGGGCCTTGGCCTTTTCTTCGTTAGCCACGATTACACAGGAACTGCCATCGGCATTTGCACAACAGTCTCCTACCCGCAACGGACTGGCAACAGGCCCTGACATTGTGCTTTCCGGATCAGAAAACATGTCAAGAGTAACCGGCTTGCGATATACAGCCTTTTCATTTAACTGTCCGTAGGTTGCTGCCTTTACCCTTATAAGGGCCAAATCCTCAGGCGTTGTGCCATAGGTTGCCATATGATTTCTTGCATACATGGCATAATAGGCTGGCATCATGGTACCAAAGGGGCTTTCCCACTGTATGTCTGCACCCCTGCCCATTCTTTCCTGGGATTCAGCAGATGATATTTCAGACATCTTCTGAAAACCTATCACAGCAACAGAATCATGAAGACCTGCTTTTACCATTGAGTATGCGATTTTTAGCCCCATACTGCTTGAAGAACACAGAGATTCCAAATAAAAAGTTGGTTGCGGAATCAGGCCAAGATACTCTGCTATAACCCCTGCAGGGGATCTTTGCTTGTCATATTCAGGCGAAGAACATATAATAGATGCCTCAATATCCTTTGTAGTGATCTGTGCATCCTGTAATGCCTCTCTGAACCCTTCAAAGGCCAGTTCTTTTATTGTGCCAGGGTATCCTCTGACAAATGAGCTCTGACCAACACCAATAATACCTACCTTTCCCATAAAACACCTCCAGATTTCAATGAATAGACCAAAACCTTTCAAACAAAGACAGATGAACTCATAAACAGATCAAAACACAGCCATATTATCCTCGATGGGCATTAAGCAATATCTTTCTGGACAGCATATTGCAAGTCTAATAAGATAGTATCCATCAGTATATCAAGATATACTATAACAACTATGTTTGGCTTGCTTAGTTTCCATCCACAAATGGCCTTTTTGCACAATATTGGCATCAATCTGCGGGATTCCCTGCGAAACATCTATATGCCCCCGCATAATCCCCTGATCCTGTCCAAGAATTTTTACCTGCAGATTGGAAAACCAACAGTATCCACAGTCTGTTTATGGACAGGCGCTATATTAAGCGCCCTGCACCACCTTGTGTACACCATTGCATACACGGTTTCAGAAATGTGATATTTTACAGAATCAAACCTCTGGCAAGAATATGTCTATACTGCATATTGCCAAAGCAGACAGACAAATGCTTGAGCAGCAATAAAAGGCCTGTAACAATAATGCAAAATTATTTCTAAAACTATAGGTTAAGAATAAAAAAGCGTCAAGAAAAAAGCCTTATTCGTGTTACAATAGATAAAACCCAGGACAACAAATACACCGAACAATACAAGAGGTACACAATGTTAAAAAATATATTTTCAATCTGTACAGCTCTGATGTTAACTATTACAATACCGTTATTATGCCAGGGAAAGAACCTGCCCCATTCACACACAAAACCTGACTTCAAGACATGGCTGGCAGCATTTAAAAAAGAAGCAGTCTCTGATGGCATTCCATCGAGGCTGTTTGATATTGCATTCACAAATATTGTACCAAATCCCAAAATCATTCAATTGGACCACAAACAGCCCGAGTCAACACTGTCTCTGAACAGGTACATAAAACGGGCTGTATCAAAATCCCGCATACTTGCAGGGATTATACTGTTTGAAAAGTACAGAGATTTTTTTATGAAAATTAACAGGATATATGGAATTCCACCCCAATATCTCATAGCTCTTTGGGGCATAGAATCAAACTTTGGTCATTCAACAGGCAGGTTTTATGTGATTCAATCCCTGACTACCCTTGCCTTTGATGGTCGAAGGAAAGATTTTTTCCGAAAGGAACTGATTGCTGCATTACATATAGCAGCATCAGGCCACGTGACCCTAAAAAACATGACAGGTTCCTGGGCAGGAGCAATGGGCCAGTTTCAATTCATGCCATCTACCTTTCTGAAATTTGCTGTTGATTACGATGGAGACAAACGTATTGATATATGGAACAACCACAAAGATGCAATCGCATCTGCCGCAAACTACATGTCATCATCAGGCTGGAAAAAGGATATGCCCTGGGGAGTCGAAGTTGAACTGCCAGATAATATGAACTCGTCACTTTTAGGCCTTGCTCATAAAAAATTATTGTCTGAATGGCAAAAGCTCGGCGTACGCTGCTTTGAAAAGGACATGAACAAATATCCCGATATCAAGGTATCCATAATCCGGATCGATGGTCCTCAAAAACATTTTTTTGCAGTATACGACAATTACCGGGTACTTCTTAAGTGGAACAGATCCCATTTGTTTGCTATAAGTGTTGGAGAACTGGCTGATCGCATTGCTCAGGGACTTATAAGAAATAGAGGGACTGACAGATTTTAAAAAAGATTCCGGCTTCAGACACAATGAAACCGTAAAAAATCCTATTCATACTGTAACAAGATCCTGTGAACAACAAAACAACCCAAAACACACAAAAACAGGAGTGCACAATGGACAATACAAACAATATAGACAGTATAAGCAGTAACAACCTCATGGCATCCATTGACGACATTGCAAAAAGACTAAATAAATTAAGAGGTTATCTTTGACATTGACAATGGACATGAAGAACTGGAAAAGATAGAAAGGCAGATGACATCTCCAGATTTCTGGAACAAGGATCAGACGGAAATAGCCCGCCTGACACAGGAATATGCCCTGTACCAGGAAAAAATCGAAAAATGGCAAGATCTTCATCAGAGGATAGAGGATATAAAAATCATGGCTGAGCTATCCGCAGAAGAAGATGACAAGGCTACCATGTCAGAAATTCATCAGGATTTGATCCGGCTCGCTGATGAACTAAGAGATATGGAGATCAGAGCCCTTTTTTCTGATCCTGATGACAGCAGAAATGCTATTGTGGCAATAAATGCAGGAGCTGGGGGAACAGAAGCTCAGGATTGGGTTGAAATGCTGTTTCGTATGCTTATGAGATGGTGTGAAAACAAAAAGATGAACTGCCATGTCATAGATTATCTGCCGGGAGAAGAGGCTGGCATCAAAAGTGTTACATTTACAGTAACCGGTCCATATGCCTATGGATATCTCAAATCAGAGCACGGAATCCACCGTATGGTGCGCATATCCCCATTTGATGCATCAGGGAGACGCCACACCTCTTTTGCATCAGTATCTGTTCTCCCTGAAGCAGATACGGATATCCACATAGAAATCGCAGATTCAGACATTCGGATAGATACATTCAGGGCCAGTGGTCCTGGAGGACAGCACGTTAACAAAACCAGTTCAGCAGTACGGATTACACATTTGCCCACAAAAATTGTTGTACAGTGTCAGAATGAAAAATCCCAGCATCACAACAGGGATATGGCAATGAAGGTATTGAAGGCCAAACTGTACGAACTGGAAAAAAACAAATTGGAAAAGGAAAAACAGGACAGGCATTCTTCTCAACAGGATATCGCCTGGGGCAGCCAGATAAGGTCATATATCTTCAACCCGTACCGTATGGTCAAAGACCACAGGACAAATGTAGAAACAGGCAATCTGGAAAAGGTGATAGATGGATATATAGATCCATTTATTGATGCATATCTCAGGTCCAGGGCCGTATAAACCGACAACCATGAAAATCCTTGCAAAAGGTTTAACGTCAGACATGCAATATACTGAAAACCAGGACCCGAACCTGATCTGTTCGCATGTCTGGCATCCGGATGAGCCATACAGGCACGCACGCAAACACAGATATGAACAAAAACCGAATCAGCTACATCCGGTGGTACCCAGGAGACCCTGAGCAACACCTTGCATGGATGTACGGTCTGAGTCTTGGGCATGGTTTTGTATGTTTTTACAGCAAATAACAATGAACCATACCTACATACCTTCCGAAATATCTGCAAAATGGTTAATGCTCTTTATATAAGCCTTTATCCCCTTGCAGATACCTTCCGCCAAATTATACTGGTAAGCCCTGTTAAGCAGCCTGCTTCTCTCCCTTCTGTTGGTCAAAAACCCTGTTTCTATCAGCACAGCAGGCATCTGCGCACCTATCAGCACATAAAAAGGTGCCTGCTTAACACCAAGGCTGTTGACCCTTCTATATTTGTGTCTAAGGATATTAACTGTTGTTTCCTGAATACAGTGAGCAAGCCGATTTGACTCATGAAGTTTGGTATTAAGCATCAGATCGTTAAGAATGGACTGAAGGTCACTTATGTTCCTTTCAGATGTCGCATTTTCACGGGCAGCCACCATAATAGCATTTTTATCTGTCGCCATATTCAAAAAATAGGTTTCAATACCTGATACATTCCTGTTTCTGTGGGCATTAACATGAAGGGATATAAAAAGATCAGCCTTTTTCATATTGGCAACAGCCGTTCTACGTTCCAACGGTATAAAAATATCCCTGTTTCTGGTAAGGATAACCCTGCATCCAATCCTTTTTTTTATCTTTTTGGCCAAGATTCGAGCCAAACTCAAGACAATATTCTTCTCCTCTACATTTCTGGAAAGCAGACATCCGGGGTCCTTTCCTCCATGACCAGGATCAATGACTATTGTATTGACATTCAACCCAAGCTGTCTTGCAAGTGATACTGTCCTGTCTTTGGCTTTAGTAAGCTTTATACCCCTTATAGGTTTCCTTGCATGCGCCTTTGAATAAACATGACTCTTATGGCCCTTGTCTTTATCCTTTTGCTCAATCTTGCGGGCATCTACCACAATGCGGAAAGGATCATGCAGAGAAAAGACATTGAAGTTGCCAGCTTTCTGAATATCCAATGTAACACGTACGGTATCCTTTGAGTACTGCCCTGCCCGTACCCTTCTGAGAAGTCCGTTTTTTACAGGGAATTCTTTGTCTATCTTTGAAGGTATAATGGTATGTTCAAGATCCAGATAAAGCCTCGGAGGCTTTTTATGAGAAGGATCCGCCTTTAGCAAAAACTTTCTGTACTGCACAGGACCGTCAACATCTACCACAATCCTTGTATAGCTATCAGTAGACCAATGACGTATATCCTTTACCCTTGATGTCCTCTTTGACGTCCTGAGACGTTTCTTTTCCTTTTTTTTGCTTAATATTACAGATAGCTGGTCCAGCCTTTTCTGGGCTATTGGCCGCATATCCCCAGACGGGAATCTGATATCTACCTTCAAAAACTCAAGGTATGCACGGGTAAAATCTTTTTTATACCTGTAATATATATCGCCAATCATATACTGGGCATCATCGGCAAGCCTGTGCCCCGTATATTTCTTCACCAGTTTTTTGCATAGCAGCAAGGCATGATCAATATCGCCCTGTCTTTTTGAATACGTATAAAGTCCGGTATACAGTCTTGCTGCATGGTACAGTGCCCAGGGGGCCTCTTTGCTTTTTGGATATGATGTATATATTTGCCGGTACAGATTGATACATTTAAGCCATTTGTGACGATATTTTTTTCCGGTTGACCGATACAGGGATCTTCTGCACTTGTTGGCTTTATATATAAGCAATGCCGGCTTTTTGCCTGCTGACTGGCTGTTGGCACAGACAGTTACGGGAGCAAGGCTCACAACAAATACCAGCAAAAGCATTTTTACTATATATCGTTTTACTATCATACTATGTCATATAAAGCTGTATGAAGATATACATCCACAAACAGACAGTTTTCCTCCGGGGTTGCAAGACCTGATCTTAACAAGAGAAAATCAAGGATCATGCAGGCAGTATACACACGCTATATATGTACGCATACCTGTGTTACCCATCACGATAACAAAGATAAAGGCATTGTCCGGATTCAAAGCTTGCCAAACATGGCCTTTTACAATCAAAAATACATTACAGACCCGCCAAACTGCTAAAAAATCAGTCTGTATTTTCATGTAAACAGTGTTTATCCAGGCATCCTGTTTAAAAAAAAAGATATTACAAACCCCCATCCTATGCAAGACCGGATAAAAGTTTTTTTACCCTGTTTTCAATTTCATCCCTGACACTCCGCATAAAATCAGGTGACTTATCCCCAGGATCAGGAAGATCCCATACTTCTGTACGGACATCAGATCCATAGGCACAGTCTTCACCACATCCCATGGACACAATCACATCTGGCATCCAGCCATCCATAACCTCATCCAGACCCTGAGGTTTAATGTATGCCATGTCTATCCCTTTTTCTGCCATTGTCTCCACCATTACAGGATTTATGTTATCGGCAGGCATTGATCCTGCACTTTGAACATCCAGTCTGTCACCTGCAATGGCTATTGCAAAGGCTGCAGCCATTTGACTGCGACAGGCATTTTCCTTACAGACAAAAAGGACCTTTTTTCTTCTGCAAAAAGGTCCTATAAGTTCCCTTGCCCTGTCTCTTATTTCCTCTATGGCAGCAGTATGATCTTTTATAGCACCCAATGCCTCTATCTGCCGGTATCCCGCAAAACCGGCATATTCCGCACCAATAGCATCAAAAAAATATTTTGCGGTCAAGGTAAGACCGCTAAAAAGGTCTTTTCCCTTTGTTGCCCCAACTGTCAGCATAAACCCTTTTCTCCATTGCCTGCGAGGATCATCAAGTTTATGAACATACTTTCGGGCCCAAAGTGTTTGAGAACGATCAATTATTGCTTTTAACTGGGCAGTTGGCCCGTAAAAAAAGACCGGTGTACCAATAACAACGATATCCGCCTTACGGAAAAGCCTGCAAATTTCCTGCATGTCATCATCTATGGCACAATAGCCTTTTTTTTCACATATATTGCACTCCACACAGGGATGTACATGTTCCTGAACAACCTCGATCCTGTGTGTTCTGACACCCAGCCTTTTGGCCTCATCCATAAATTCATTAATCATAATGGCAGTATTGCCTTTTTTTCTGGGGCTTCCCTGTACACATAATACAAGCATTGCTTACTCCCTTCTGCAACTTATCTCAAGGTTTGATATAGGCAAATCCCTTGCTCTGCAGTTCTACCAAAACTACCATACCAGCAGGCACAACAATAACAAATTCAGCAAGATCTTTTGCATTTATCCCATGTGCAGCAAGGGCGTTTCTGCACGCAAGAAAGGAAACACCCTTTTGATTCAAGGATGTCATCATTGATATAGGGCCTGTCGTCTCCCTGCAAAAACGGTCTTTGGCATGAAGGCCATCTCTGCAGACAAGATATTCCTTTACAGCCTCCCCGTTTGCCAGAACCACTATATCGATTTCATTGCTGTCAACAGCATTCAGGAAATTGTCTATACTGCCAAGTGCCACATTCCAGCGGGCCATTTCATTGACATGAATAAGAGTTCTGAATTTCATAAAAATTTCTCCTGTCAGTTGCCACGGATTTTCATCAGGGCAGAAAAGGCAATATCTTTTACTGTAGTATCAACAATCTCGTAATTGCAATATATATGCAATTGTGCATCATCATCAAGCATAGACAGGAGTTTATCGTTGGCCTCTTTCACATTTAAAAGGCCCATTATCCAGGCAGCAATCCCCCTTTTCATCTGATCACCGGAATCAAGGAAGGGGATCACAAAGGGGATCGATTCACCTGCCAGTTCCGGCCTTGCCAGGGCAAAACGCCCGATTGCCCATAAAACCCCTCTCTGCATAAGTTCATGCTCCTGATAGTTTGCATCTTCCTTAATATAGGATATAAGAATATTGGCATACTCCTCTGCCAATCTCCTGTGCAAGGCAAGAATCTCCCCCATAGCTTCCACACTGCCCCACCCTATACCTCCTGATTCATCATTCAGATTCCACATAAGACGCCTTACAACCAGTCGTGCAGACTCCATATCATTATCAGCAATCGTAGAGACCATCTTCCCCATTACACTGACAGCCCTCCATCTTACTATTTCAACAGGGTTGTACAGAAAAGAGAAAAGGGCATTGATAACCCTGAAGGGGGGCAAGGTATCTATCGCCATCAGGATATGGACAACATCTTCTGATTCAAGCAGGCTGGCAAGTTTTTTTTTAACAGCGCGCCGGGAGTTGTTCATTTTGTCTGCTCCAAAAAGTATGGCTGGATTTAAAAAAATCAAGGGCACAGCAACACTCTTTTTGATAGGCCGCACAAGGAATCCCGCGAACCCACAGATTGCATAACATGACTACCTTATGGGCGGAAATCAGGAAACTGTCCGGGAACAGATCTTTTACGGATTGAGACATCCTTTCAGACAAGCACAGGTATATGACTGATATCCCGGGCATCATGTTAAGAAAATAAAAATCAGCCATGGAAAAAGAACATCCCCGGACAGCCTTCCGGCCAGTAATTGCAAGTTGCACGGGAGGGAACACAGAAATATGTACCAACCAGACTCTGTGCTGATAAGGCCAGTCCTTTATACAGCATCTTCGGTCTTCCAGGTTTTCCACACATTTCCAACAAGATCAGGACCGGGCTTGAGCACAGGTTTCCCAGGCTGCCAACCTGATGGCGCAACTTCCTGCCCCTTAGTTTCCCTGACATATTGGTAGGCCTTCACCTGACGAATAACCTCCTCCACATTTCGTCCAACAGGAGGAGTTAATATCTCTATTGCCTGTATAATTCCATCCGGATCTATTATAAACCTGCCTCTTAGCTCAATACCGGCATCCTCATCATAAACTCCATACAGTTTTCCAATACTGCCAGATGTATCAGAGAGCATGGGAAATGGCACACCCCCTTGTACCATCTTGGACAATTCATGATCCTGCCACATCTTGTGAACAAAATGACTGTCTACGCTAATGGATAACACCTCAACATTTAATTCTTTGAATTTACTGTACATAGCGGCAACTGTCGCAAGTTCAGTAGCTCAGACAAAGGTAAAATCTCCGGGATAAAAACACAGGACAACCCATTTACCCATATAATCAGAAAGACTGACCTGGCCAAAAGTTCCATCTTGATACACAGGGGCATCAAAATCAGGTGCCTTTGAACCTATCTGTGCCAATACCATTGTCTCTTCCTCCTTGTCTGCGGTTTTTGTTTCTGCTGCCTTCACTGACCTTTGGCCAGCAGGCCTGCCACATCCTATTTTAAGTTCTCTCATATAAATCTCCCTATAAATCCCAAAAAACGGACAACTCCGTCAACACATTATTTCTCCACAGGATATCCTCCATTTATCCATGCCTTCATTCCCCCTGCAAGACTGTGAACATGGGAAAACCCTCTTCCCTGCAAAAAGCTTGCAGCAATGTTACCCCTGTACCCAATACCACAGGTAACTATAACCTCTTTGTCTTTGCTGATATCAGGCACCTCTTTCAAAAGCCGGGTAAGAGGCAAATGTTCTGCCTCCTTTATATGCCCCTGCTTCCATTCCAGATCGGTCCTTACATCAAAGAAATAGTCATAATTTCCCTTCCTCAGTTTTTCTGCCAGTTCCTCGACAGATATCTGCCAAAGATGTCTTATAGGAAGCCCTGCTTCCTGCCATGCCGAAATCCCGCCATATAGATATCCAATAATATTATCATAACCTATACGATGAAGTTGCCTTGTCATATAATCGTACGCCTTTTCGTCAGGAACCACCAGAATCAGATCAGATTCGGGATCTAAAACCATACCCGTCCAGTTTGCGCTCTGTGGAGCAAGTCCTATATTTATTGATCCCGGGATATGAACACCGCCAAATGCGGCTGTATCCCTTGCATCAAGAATCATTGCGCCCTGCTTCATGTATTCATCTACCTGAACAGGACTCAGATCCCTTATAACAGGGCACCTCTCTAAAAGCGGAGCACCTTTCTTATTTGTATTTATAATATATGTAAAGCTCTTGGGCCTTTCAGGAAAATCTTGTTTCATCTGTTTGGTAAAATCACCATGATTAAGATGAAAAAGAGGATTATGGTTCATTTCAAATCCCACAGTAGAGTTAGGCTTAGCACTCATGGCCTTGCCGCACAAGGATCCTTCACCATGAGCCGGGTATATCTCCATATATGAAGGCAACTTTCCTATTTTGCCATGGATCGAATTATAAAGATTATCTATCTGTTCATCCAAGATCTCTTCTCCCGCAAGATCAGGGCGTCCAACATCTCCCACAAACATACAGTCACCTGTCAGAACAAACCATGGCTTGTCATTTCTCGACAGATCCGTAACCAGTATGGACATGGACTGAGGAGTATGACCAGGCGTTTTTAAAAAATGCAGCCTTACATTACCAATGGTTATTTCTTCGTTTTCCTTTACCTCCTTATGTTCAAATTCAACCGGGCTACCCTCCATAAAATATATATCAGCCCCTGTACGGGAACGAAGCTCCCTGTTTCCGCTCACATGATCTGCATGCACATGGGTCTCAAACACATGGGTTATTTTCATCCCATTCTGTCGTGCAAGATCAATATATTCCTGCACATCCCTTTTAGGATCAACAACACATGCAGACATAGCCAAAGGACAGCCAATAATATAGGAAAGACAACCCATTCCTTCTACAGCAACCTGTTTAAAATACATACCATACCCCCCTCATAATTTTTTCCGGGTTTAATCAATTTCAATCCATAAACGGTCTTTTTGCACAATCCCGATGCCGATCTGCGCAATTCCTTATAGCGTCTGTCTGTACATAATTCCCTAATTTCCTTGATCTTATATAAAAAGTCCCATTTATGGATCAGAAACCGGATAGTAACCAGAAACCTTTTTCTAAATGCACATTATTAAAAACACATGTCTCCAATTCCCTTTGGCGCTCACCCGCATACCTGCTGGCAGGGCAAAGGCTTCATACAAAAACAACCTTGATATTGCAATATCTGCACCTGCCGCACCAGATACAACAGGCAGATCAATCTGCAACCCTGAAACCTTTACAAAAATCTATCATTTCTGAAAACGGACGCTCCTGCACAGTGATACTTAACAGCAAGGGAATGCAAAATACTGAGGATTTCCCAAGGCAAAACTGTCTGCAAACAATATCTAACTTATTTTTAACACAAGCCTTTTCAAATCACCATAAAAAAGCTGCATCTCGCACTGGCACAGCAACATCAAATATCAGTCATTTCCAAAGATTAACGATAAAGTATATTTTTTCGGGATAGTATGCACACATACTATTGTGGTAAAATATCTGTTTGAATCGTATCGTAAGACACAAATGTCTCGTCGCAGCACATGAAACATCAAATTTGCAAAAATCTGATTTCCCGAAAATGTCCTGACAAGGTGCCAACACCTTTCGGTTTTCTAACATCATGTATTGTACAAAAAAACAGTACAGTTTCCATCCATAAAATGCCTGTTCCTTGTAATCTGTGCTTTCCCGGACCGGACACATACAGGACAGATTACAAAATCATTTGCCTGGCAAACACTGCATGTCTGCCTACAGACGGGCAACCCGGATACACAGACAGTGTCTTGCAGATATTAAACATTGTTGACTCATGTACAACACTGTTCAATGACAACAGAGCAGTGAAACAACCTTAAGGCCATTATCAATATAATAAATATTATCAAAAGGTTATTACATAATATTACCCGCTGTTATCGTATGGCACAAATATTGAAGGTCTGTATGGCTGTATATTCACCATTGTCTTCCGAAAACATTAAAAAACAATCCTTTAACAAATCAAGTTTCAACCTCAAAGATCAGATATTTGGTGAACATATCAGCTTTGAGCTTGAGCTGCCTGAACAGCATGCATATAAAACAGGCAAAGGGGAAACCTTATCGCAAAAGGGTTGTTTACAGATTCACCAGATCCCAAAGGTTCAGAACAATGAAACAATGTGATGCTACAATTAAGGAAACTATCAAACTGGTAGAAAAGATGCTCTCCCTTGCAGAAAAAGGAGAGCGGGTTATGGAGGACAACGGATGCGCACTTCTTTATGGTGTTCTGAGAGACTCCGGATATAAGATCAAAAAACTTGCAGAACAGGAAAAACAGGCTCATATAAAAAAGGGGTGGTGGCAGGAATAAAAAAGGATGTCATATTTGACAAAATTTGCTAACAGCCACAACACAATGCTCATACATACACAGATTTTGGGGTAATAGCAGATTGCCAGTTTGTTGTATCCTTCAGGTGTTCTCTCCCGCTGTCCAAGAGCAAGCCCCATTTCCGGAATATGCAGAACCAGGAAATCCCGCAATTTGGACCTGCCTGCCCTATACTGCACAGACAGATACAAAATAACCATTGAAAAACAAGAAAACATTCAGCCGAAACCTTGCAAACAAATTTATATAAAAGTCTTTCATACTGATGATTCTGTATCACCCCCCACAGCGCTTTCATTGGTCGTTGTGGCTGGCAAAACAACTCCAGCGATGCTGGACAGCAAGTGTTCCACAGAAACAGACCGCAGGCAGCAGTGAGTTTCAAATGTGTAAATGAGAATTTCCGGACAAGATCAAAAGATCCCGCAGACTGATGCCGGGATCGTGTAAAAAAAACCGTTTATGGACAACAGTTAAAGGAGGATAAATATATGTCTGATCCAAGAGATATGTGGCAATGTCAAACATCAAATTGCGGTTATATCTACAATCCTGACAAAGGTGACAGAAAAGGCAAAATACCCAAAGGCACAAAGTTTGAGGATTTGCCGGACGAGTGGAGATGCCCCGTATGCGGTGCAACCAAAAAAAGTTTTAAATGCCTTGGCAATAACCAGTAAATATGTTCATTATGCAAGGCAATTGTAACATAAGACATATAACATAACATCTCAACGAACCAGTCAGTGGCCATACAGAAACATATTGTGATCACTATCCGGTTTCCAGTCTGTAAATGAGAACTTTCTCCGCAAGATCAAAAAATCCCGCCGATTGACACAAAGGTGGTTCAAAAAGGCCATTTATGGATGAAAACCAATCAAACATAATAATAAGGAGACATGAAAGATGGGGACACTTAAAGGAACAAAAACCGAAAAAAACATCCTGACGGCATTTGCCGGCGAATCGCAAGCAAGGAACAGATATACATACTTTGCAAGTCAAGCCAAGAAAGACGGTTATGATCAGATTCGTGCAATCTTTGAAGAAACAGCAAACCAGGAAAAAGAACATGCCAAAAGACTGTTCAAGTTTCTTGAAGGAGAAGAAGTGGAAATACAGGCATCTTTTCCTGCCGGCGTAATCGGAACAACACTTGAAAACCTGAAAGCTGCAGCTACAGGTGAAAATTTTGAACATACAACAATGTACCCTGAATTTGCAAAAACAGCAAAAGAAGAAGGTTTTCACGAAATAGCTGTTGTTATGCAGGCCATTGCCGTAGCAGAAAAACAACACGAAAAACGATACCTCGCCCTTGCAAAAAACATTGAAAAAGGCAGAGTGTTTAAACGGGATTCACAGGTGATTTGGAGGTGCCGCAACTGTGGTTACATTCACATGGGAAACGATGCGCCTGAAAACTGTCCGGCCTGCAACCATCCCAAGGCATATTTTGAAATTCTGGGAGAAAACTATTAGACATGACACAAGGAGGAATTAAAATGGGAAAGGCTTTGATTGTTTTTGCTACCCGATCCGGGGGAACAAAAAAACTTGCAGAACTTATTGCAGAAGGATTCAGGATTTCAGGTCATGAAGCTGAACTCAAGAGAGTAACAGATATAAAGAAACCGGCAGATCTTAACGGATATGATGCATATGTTTTTGGCTCTGCTACATATCACGGCAAGATGATAAATCTAATGGAAAAGCTGCTGTTTTTAGGTGAAAAGGCTGACCTGGAAGGCAAGCCTGGTGGAGCATTCGGTACTTACGGGTGGAGCGGCGAGGCCCCGGACAGGATATACAGTACCATGGAGAATATATTCAAAATGGATATGACAGGAGGGTCTTTGAGGGTAAAACCGGCATATGTAATGAACCCTGACGGTATCAAGGCTGCTCAAGAATATGGAAAAAATATTGCCAAAAAGATATCATAATAAAAATCTTTGCCTATAGGCACAAGCCAAACATATCAAGTCAGAAATTATTATAATAACAATATGATAAGGAGAACATGAAAATGGATAAATATATTTGCGGCATTTGCGGTTATGTTTATGATCCCAAAGATGGTGACTCTGACAATAATATTCCTGCCGGCACATCATTTGAAGATTTGCCTGATGATTGGACATGCCCCATATGCGGAGCTGACAAGGACATGTTCACTCCGGCATAGATACACCAGGACACCTGTACAGGACTTCAAACAAGGCTGTCCGAGGATATATAGTCTGTATAGTGCCCATCTGCAGATCAACATTTGGGCACTATACAAAAAACAAGATTCTTAAGCAGTTCAATCTCCGGAAATATTCATCCCTTATCCCCCTACCGGCAACTCCATCTTTAACATTGACAATATTCCAATCCAATAATAGAATTTTTTGCAATACCTTGACAAATAGTGGAAGAAAAATCCTCCTGCCCCGGTGGTACGTTCACTGTTATCTTCATAATTATTGAGCTGATACATTTTTTTGTTGTACAAATTGGTCTCTTTCCACAAATGGTAACATTTTGTAACCCCTGTATCAATCTGTGGCATTCCCCCTGTATGATGTGCCCTTGTTTTTTTGACCTTGCACAAAAAAACTCATTTACGGGTTGAAAACTCACCAGTATCCAGAAGCCTATTTATGAACAGACACGTGTGGATAAACACAGGTCAGAAGGTTACAGTACAGATACATATTAAATCTCAGGCATACCATAACACTGAACACTGTTCTTAAAACATCAGGAGAAGACATGATGAAACCTATAGAAATTGCAAAAAACATTTTTCTGGTAGGAGTAGCTGACTGGAACATACGGGATTTTCATGGATATTCCACCTATCAGGGGAGCACCTATAACGCCTATCTGATTATAGATGAAAAGGTCACATTGATAGATACCGTAAAAAAAGAATTTGCTGATGAACTGATCGAGAATATCAGCGCAGTAATTGATCCCCAAAAGATAGATTACGTTATAAGCAATCATACGGAAATGGACCACTCAGGATCGCTCCCAAAAATAATGCATAAAATAGGAAAAGACAAACCCATCTACTGTTCAAGAATGGGACATAAAAATCTTTCCATGCATTTCCCACAACAATGGAATTACCAGCCTATAGAGGATGGCAGTGAACTTTCCATCGGAAAGAGAACACTTTCATTTATGGAAACCAGAATGCTGCACTGGCCCGACAGCATGTTCACCTATGTCAAGGAAGACAACATTCTCTTTTCCAGTGATGCCTTTGGACAACACTATGCAGGCCCTGAAAGATTTGATGATGAAACAGGTCAGGCAATTATACCGCATGCAAAAAAATATTTTGCAAACATACTGCTACTATATGCCCCTTTGATCCTGAAACTAATCAACAAGATAACAGACATGGAGCTTAAGCTGGACATGGTATGCCCTGATCATGGTATCATATGGCGCAAAGACCCCTCTGTTATTATCAACACCTATACGGAATGGAGCAAACAAACACCAAAAAGAAAAGCACTTGTGATCTATGACACCATGTGGCATAGTACAGAAAAGATGGCACAAACCATAACTGATACCCTTATAGAAGAAGGTGTTCCTGCAATATCCATGAATCTGCGCGCCTGGCACAGAAGTGAGATTATGGCAGAGGTAGTTGATGCAGGTGCCATTATTATAGGCTCTCCTACTATCAACAACGGCCTTTTTCCCACTGTCAGTGATTTTCTCACATACATGAAGGGCCTCAAACCGCAGAACAAGATTGCCACGGCATTTGGCTCGTATGGTTGGAGCGGTGAAGCAGTAAAGTTAATAATCAATGAGCTCAAGGCCATGAAATTTGATGTCTTGGAACCCGGGGTAAGGATTCAGTATGTACCTGACAGGCAAAAACTTAAGGCATGTACTGCAATTGCTGAAGATATAGCATCCAAATTACCAGCATAAACTCAGCAATGCAGTACATTTGTGATACAGGTTTGTTCTTTTGTCCATGAACAGAGTTTTTTTATAAATGTCCTTTTTTTACAAGATCAATTCTTGCCGTATTCCTCTTGTCCAGGACAGTATCAATATTGCAGGAAAGGATTATTTACAGGCAAAAACAGGCTCTTTAACAACAAGCCTCATACAGATATGAATATTGACAGCCTTTTGAAACAACATAACTTTATTGAAGAGCTTTTCAATGCAATTCCCTGCGGTGTGCTTGTAATTAACAATAAGAGGATAGTTTACGCTGTAAACAAGGGTCTTAAAAAGACATATGGCATAACCAATAAAGATATAGGGACCAAACGTCCTGGAAACATACTTGGATGCATCAATGCTTTTATAGATAAAAGAGGCTGCGGTTTTTCTGAGGCCTGCAAATCATGCGCAGTTAAAAAAACTGCATCAGAAGCCATTTCAGGCAATCACATCTCAAAACGCAAGATACAGATTCAACTCCTGGTCAATGGAAAGCCAAAGGATTTTGTCTTGCTTATAACTGCTGCCCCCTTTGATTATAATGGGGAACGTTTTGCCATTATAATGCTTGAGGATACAACAGAACTTAATGTTCTCAGAAAACGTCTCAAGGAAGAGCATTCTTTCAAAGGAATTATTAGCCAGAACCACATTATGCAGGACATCTTTGAAACAGTGAAGGATGTTGCTGACTTCACTGTCCCTGTGTTGATTCAGGGAGAAAGCGGTACAGGCAAAGAGCTTATTGCATCTGCTCTGCATAATGAAAGCCCAAGGGCCGACATGCCCTTTGTTCCGGTAAATTGTGCTGCCCTGCCGGAAAGTCTTCTGGAAAGTGAACTTTTCGGCCATGTGAAAGGGGCGTTTACAGGTGCAGTACGAAACAAAAAAGGCCGTTTTGAATTAGCGCACAGGGGAACGCTTTTTCTCGATGAAATCGGGGATATGCCCAAATTGATCCAGGCAAAACTGTTAAGGGTTATCCAGGATGGAAAAGTTGAACCGGTAGGTTCAGAAAGGAGTCTTTCTGTAGATGTGCGTATAATCAGCGCTACCAACAGGATTCTGAAAGATGAGGTAAAAAAGGGAAACTTTCGGGAAGATCTGTATTACAGATTAAATGTAGTCCCCATTAATCTGCCTCCTTTGAGAAAACGTAAGGATGACATTCCCCTCCTGATAGAATATTTTTTAAATAAGGCAACAAAAAAAGATCAAAAAATCAAGGAGTTTTCTCCTGAAGCCTTTTCATGTATAATGGATTACAACTGGCCTGGAAATGTGCGGGAACTTCAAAGTGCTATCCGTTTTGCCCTTATAAAATGCAAGACCCAAACAATAAAACCAGAAGATCTCCCTGTTGAACTGACACAGCACAGAGAAAATCCAGCCAAAAAAGGTCCTTCCCGTAAACTGGACATGGACAGTGTACGTACAGCACTTATAAAGACAGGGGAAAACAAGGCAAAGGCTGCAAGATTGCTGGGAGTAAGCAGGGCCACTCTTTACCGTTTTCTTGCTGACTGAAACCTCTCCCCACCACCTACCGCAAGAAATTGACAAGACTTGTCTGAACAATCATAGATGCTGTCTGCAACGAGCTCTGATATGCAGTTTGTTTCTGAACAAGATCGGTCATTGCCTTGGTAATATCCACATCCTCTGTGTCTGACAACATACCCTGGATATGCATATTAAAATCATCCCAATACTGATCTGTATTATCAAGTTGCTTTAATTTTGCACCTACGGTACCTCTGGCATTTGCTATCTGGTTAAGGGCATCATCAAGACGCGTCAATTGATTAGAAATACCTCCTGCATCATTATTTGAAAGGGCAGTTTCCAGACTATTGATTACATCAAACATATCTGTTCCGGTCTTGAACAATGCATTCCCATTCATATTGATTTTGATGCTCACATTTTCACCTGTAACAGCCATAACAGAACCATTGTCACCTTGATAAGTCCCGTTCGATGCAAATGCAGGTGTGCTGGTACGATGGCCGGAAAAGATGTAACTGTCTCCCAGCTTACTGTTCGACAACTGCAATATCTGGTTATAAATACCCTTAACCTGTTCTGCAGCAGCCGCTCTTGATTCCCGGTTTGCTGTTCCCGTAGCCTGCGAAGAGGCTATTCCTTTGGCCTGTATAAGCAGATTGTCAACATTGTCCAACGCCGAATCAGTTGCACTTAACCATGCCCTGGCATGACTTATGTTTTTTTTGTACTGTCCGATAGAAGATATGATTCTACGGTAACCAGCCACCTGCCCTGCCCCTACCGGATCATCAGAAGGTGTATTAATTCTTTTACCAGAGGACACCATCTGTGATGTTTTAAAAAGCTCTGCCGTGTTTTTTAATATGTCGGCAGTCATGGTATTGATCATAATGTTATTTGTTACCCGCATACCTGCAACTCCGATCTTCTTATGGGCCTATAAGTGCTATTCATGCTCCTGCACAAATAAATCGTATCAGCTCAATAATAGAGAGATAACAGCGAACGTACCACCGGGGCAGTCAATCATCTGCCCCAGATAAAAGATCAATCTCCCTGCATGAAAGCAGCCATTTTCAGAACCAAAACATTTTGTCATGGAAAAAATCGATAGCACAGATTAATCCCCGTCAAACAGGTCCCTATATTTTACGTGACAAGCACCAAGATCGTAAAAAAAGCATCCATTTATGGATGAAAACTACCTGATCATATTTATAAGGGTATCCAAAAGTTCATCAGCAGTACTTATTACCTTGGCTGCAGATTCATATGCATGCTGAAATTTGATAAGATTAACCATTTCTTCATCAAGAGATACACCAGATACTGACTCACGACGGTTTTCCAGATATGTTACCATAGAAGATTGATGTTCCCTGTTTGCCGATGCCGTGGCTGATGCATTTCCCACTTCGCTGATCAAGGAACTGTAGTAACCGTTATATGTGGTGGAATTGCCATTCATCAACAGACTGTTTTGCAAATTCGCAATAGCAACCGTGTTCAGATTATCTCCTGGCGCCCCACCAGCATTTTTTGCTGCAGCAACAAGAGTCACATCATTTACTATGTTAGTATCAACTGAAATGTTTGAGGCATTTGTCCCTGAAAAAAAAATCTGACCACTTGTACTTTTGTTCAACCCATAACCGGTTGAATGAAGTCCGTTTACCCCTGTGATAATCCCGCCTGCAAGGGAATCAAGTTTCCCAAGATAACTGTTTATATCAGTATCTCTCAGCTCAAGCCATCCTTTTAATTTTCCTCCGGATATATTATCCGTTATATTGACAGATGTCCCATAACCATCATTCCACATTATATTACTAAGGCCGTCACTGCGAGTATCAACAGACAGAGACTGGACACTGGCTTCATTTACCAGAGGCCGTCCTGAACCCAGAATAACATTAACCTGCCCATTATTGTTTTCAAATGTCTTGACATCAATCAAAGATGACAGATCTTTAATAAGCATGTCCCTCTGATCTCTGTAATCATTGGCCTTCTGGCCGCCAACTTCCGCTGAAGATATGTTTTTGTTAAGAGCTGCTATCTGGCCTGCCAGGGTGTTTATCTGGCCAATCGCAGCCTTAATATTATCATCTGCCTGCCGCTGCGCCCGTGTAAGCTCACCATCTATTCTGCAAAAGACAGATGCCAGGGCCTTTCCCTTTTCCACGACATTGTTTCTTTCCGTAATACCGGAGGGATTATTTGACAGTTCCTGCCATGAATTCCAGAATTCATTCATGGCCTGATTAAGGCCATATCCATTGGATTCATTAAAGATTGCATCTATGTTTTTAAGACCGCTTTCCTGTGCCTCCCACCTGCCGAGACTGGCTGTTTCATCACGCATCTGGATTCCAAGGAAACTATCATATACCCTGTTAATCTGAGCAGCCTTTACACCTGTCCCGACCTGTCCCGGCCAGGCAGACACAGGCATGTTGGTCTCCATAACCACCTTTTGACGTGAATAACCTTCGGTATTAACATTGGATATGTTATGTCCGGTGACATTTATCCCCGTCTGTTGAGCCAACAATGCCCCTTTCCCCGTATTTAACATTCCAAATATACCTGCAACCATTTGTAAATCAAACCTCTCCAGAGATAACCTTGCCGCTGTAATTACGGGACTGGACCTGACCAGTATTATAGTATACCCTGTTAGATGCCATCAAATTCTCCAAAATGGATATGGATCCATTAACCAACTCAAGGGAATGAGACACAATATCCCTGTTTTGCCTGTTAAGGGTTTCAATGTCCTGTATCAGAGCAGACATATTCAGGCGGTATTTATCCAGCTGAACAGCATACCTTTCTTCCACCAGAGCAGATAGCCTGCTCAAGGTCAGATCCTGGGCTGAACATTCAAACATACCTGCCAGTTTATCTATAATCTGCATTCTCTGCTCTTCCAGAATCCGAATTTGCAAAAACAGATTCTCCTTCTCCTTACTCACTTTATTCAACTCATCAAACCGTGAATCAATAACAGCATCTCTTTCTCTGTTAAGAACTGCAAGAAGGGAATGATAAATATCTGTTTCCGCTTCAAGCAAGTCCAGAATGTTTATCATCATATTCATATCAGCATCTCTGGTATACAGGTGATCTTCATGCATAAACGTTCTTTTCCATCAATATATGCATCTGCCGTGCATATCATACACAAACAATGTGAAACTTATGTATATCCCCGCATAAGCCCTGATTTCACTCCCATGATAAAGGCCATACAGATCACAGGCTTCAATCCCATAAAAAATCCCGCTTTACCCATTCCGCAGCAGAAAAGCCCTCTTGCAGATCTTTACTGTGCTGTTGCACTGAAGAACCTTCCATACCCGGAATTGATTCGTGCACAGCAGCATATATCAAAAAAACGGATATAATCATGAACCCTGGATATGATAATCCTTTGCAGGATGTTTGATTTATTGCACAACCCAATATGTTTTATACAAGGCTGTCAATAATAGATTCTTTCAGCATCTTATGGGCAATCTTTTTCCCATCCACGGTATAATCACCATTTTCAATGCGAGCCTTTATATCTGCAACCTTATCTTGCCTCACATCAGGAACTGAAGAAAGGAGCTTTTTGGCTCCTAATATATCCTTGGCCAAAGGAGAAAGCACTACCTGATCCATTTTAGAAGCCTCATTTGCGGAGGTATTGATCTTCTTTTTATCATTTTTATCATTTTCGCCCGTCTCCCTGACATGAGCATCCAATTTCACAAATGGGTTATACCCTGTTATTTTCATCCGTTAAACCTCCTGCTGCTCATGGAAAATATCTCAATTGTTTGCTTCCACCCATAGATGGCCTTTTTACACAGTTTTGGTGTCAATTTGCGGAATATGCCCTGATTTTACACAAAAAATCTTATCTATGGATTGCAAAGCAGATAATAACCAAAATCTGTTTCCAGATGACCGCTAAGTCAGTGTCCAGCAATAAATCTAAGATTAGCCGGCATTATTGGATCATTTTACCAACCACAACAAACAATTCACTGTACCCGGCATATGCATAAAGGACTTTCAATATAATTTAAAAACAAATAATGAAACCTATAGAAAAAAGATGTATCAAAAAAAACTATCCCTGATCTTTATTATCGGCCATATGGAACATATACTTTACCGTAAAAAAATACATGCTGGACATGATCCATACAGGGCTACTTTTTTGAAATATTTTGTTCCTTTTCGGAAACTGAACAATTGTTATCCGATAACAACTGTTCTGATAAAACAGAACCAAGACCAATACCCCTCCGTTCAGCTATATACTCAGACAACTTCATGTCAAGCATGGAAGTATATGTATCCCTGGCGTAACCATTCACATCAGAACCTGGCCTGGGAATAGTAGCACGCATCTCTTTTAACAGGTAATTAAGAAAAACCGATTCCAGCTCGGAACAGGCCTTTTTTATCCCAGAGGCAGTTTTGTCATAACATGATAAAGGTAAAGACAGGCCAAGCGGATCAACATATCCTGTCTGTATACATGGAATATTTTCCGACATCATATAATCTCCAGTTGTGCATGCAATGCACCGGCTGCCTTAAGAGATTGAAAAATGGAAATCAAATCTCTCGGAGAAACACCAATTGCATTTAATGCCCTTACAAGTTTGTCTATTTTAACCCCCGGATTCATAAGAACAAGCCTTCTGTTACCTTCTGTTACCGATGTTTGAGTGTCGGGAGTAACCGTGGTTTGCCCCCCTGACAGGGGAAGAGGCTGGGAAACCTTGGGGGTTTCTTTTATTTCAATACTCAGATTACCATGAGCTATGGCCACCGTAGATATTGTAACGTCCTTTCCAATAACTACTGTTCCTGTACGTTCATTAAGCACTACCTTTGCAACCGTATCAGGCTCAACCTCCAGGTTTTCGATCTGCGCAACCAATCCGACTGTATTGCCAATGTATCTTTCCGGCACCTTAATATCTATAGTCCCTGCATCACGCGTATGAGGAAAACACTCGGGGAACATATTGCCAATTGCCCTGGCCATACGCGCAGCTGTCATAAAATCCGGACTGTTAAGCTCCAGTGTCAAGGTGTTTTTTGCCGCAAAATTTGAAGGAACCTCCCTTTCTATTATGGCCCCGTTTGCAATACGTCCGACGGTTAAAAAGTTCTTCTGTATTCCACCACCAGACCCACCTGCAGAAAAGCCACCTATGCTTACAGGACCCTGAGCAACAGCATAAACTCGTCCATCCGCTGCCTTTAACGGGGTAAAAACAAGTGTTCCGCCCTGAAGACTTTTGCAATCACCCATTGAGCTTACAACAACATCAATCCTGTTACCCTGTCTTGCAAAAGGCGGCAAATTGGCTGTAACCATAACAGCCGCAATGTTCATTTTACTCATGTTACTCATGTCTTTTATACTGACAGACACACCCATTCTTTCAAGCATGCCGACTATGGACTGTATAGTAAACACCGCCTTTTTTCCATCTCCCGTACCCTGCAACCCAACAACAAGCCCATAACCTACGAGCTGATTTTGCCGTACCCCTTCTATTGCAGCAATATCCTTTATTCTGACAGCACCTGCCGGCACTGAACAAAAAGAATACAGGGCAACAACTGCAACACATAACATCAAGATATACTTGCCGATACCTGGCATATTAATATTAACATTAACAGACAATCTGTCCATACTTAACCCACAATCAAAAAGGCCACAGCCAGTTTAGAATACGCATGGCCCAGCCTGGCCTTTGCAGATCATTCACTACCCCTGTGCCGGTATACATTATCTTTGCATCTGACACATGCGTAGATTGAATGACATTGTCAGGAGAAATATCCCTGGGACGAATAATACCGGTAAGAATGGTCAGTTGGGTTTCTGCATTCACTGTTACTTCCCTGGTTCCTCTGATTCTGAAATCCCCGTTTGGCAATACCTCCACAATCCTGGCGGTAATAGAGGTCACAAGCTTGCCGCTTCTTGTAGTAGAACCATCCCCCTGAAAGGAATTTGTCATACTCCCCTTTATCTTGGAAAACGGATTAAATGTGTCACCCGTTGAAAACTTGTTTTCCATCCCCATCAGTCCATCCAGCCCGGCCGTAAGAGAAGATTTTCTTTTCGTTCCTGTAGTAGCCTTATTGCTGGCAGTAGCAGACTCAACAATGTTTACAGTAACGATATCTCCCACCCCTCTCGCCTTTTGATCCATAAACAGCCGGTTCATTGAGGCATTATCCTGCCATAGAGAACCTTCACATCTTTTATAATGTGTTACAGGAGGCCTGCTTGCAGGAGTCTCTGTATACATTTTTCGAGGGGTTGAAGCACAGCCCGGCATGACAAAACAAATTAACGGCACGAGCATAATACCTCTAAAAAAGTATCCCCTGATCAAACCTGCCATATACATACAACTGCAAACAGATATGCACAGCATGTCAGACAACTGATGCCTGTATGTTTTCAATGGATGACATATCATGGATTTAACCAGGTCTATCAAAAGTTTACCCTGACTGTACTGGAATCAACGACACGGGCGAATATCTTTTTTCTGGAATCCAGATTCATGACACAAACCCTGCCTCCCTCGTATCCCCTGCTCATAATCTCTCCAAGGGCAGTAACCCTCAAACAGCCGGATTCTGCAACAATACGCACCATATCGCCCCGTTTAACCAGAGGGGGCTGTTCAATTAAATCCCTGCTCATTACCACCATGGGACCGATTTTTCTCTTTGCCCTTTTGCCAATTACATCCTTAAGCTCTGTTATCACATTGACAGGTACGGACCGCAAACTTCTCTCCCTGACAGCCACATCATCTCCCGTAATAAAATGTGCCCGTCTTATAGGTCTCTTGCTAACAACAACCTTCATCATAACTGTGATATCAGCAGTTACCCATACTGTCCTTGCCAGTTTGCCGTCCACGTTATACTGAATCTGTACAGGGACCTTACCCACAGGATATCTATGCTCAGGCAACAAGACATTGTATGTAATATATCCCCTGGGAAGAATAACATCGTTCTTTACCTCAATCTTTTTGATCCTGGTATGACTTGCCCCCCATGGAACCTTTCTGAGAACAAAGGCGCGGACAATTTCTCTGAGCTTGGCCCTGGGAATTCTTACACACTCTCTTTCCACCTTAACCCTGGAGGGAAAAACAATCTTCACACATGCTGATTTTATTCCTGCCTGTCTGATCCTGAGCCTTATCTGACGTTCATTGATCTGAGTTGACCTGCCCGGTATTGGAGATCGTCCCACACAAACCTTTTCAAGCCTCTGTATAAGTCTACGGTTATCTCCTTTCAGGGTTGCAATTTCCCCCAACCTTATTTCAGCTCCCCTAACAGTATTTTCAGTATTAAACAAAACAGTGACAATACCATCAGCAGAAATACATGCACAGGGCATGACCATAAACAAAACCTGAAAAGACATTAACAAACCTGCAAAAACAGATACGGGATATATAATAATATGGTGGAATCTTTTTTTCATAGTACCTGGCCTCTGGCCTGTTGTTCATCCATAAAGCAGATTTTTTGCAGGCTTACGGAAAAATGCCTGCTTATGGAACAGAGGACTATCTCTTCAGGTTATTGGCCATCTGCAGCATATCATCAGCAGCCTGAATGGCCTTGCTGTTTACTTCGTAGGCCCTTTGCGCAACAATCATATTTACCATCTCTTCAACTATGTTTACATTAGACATCTCAAGATATCCCTGGGCAATAGTTCCAAAGCCTTCTTCTCCGGCAGTACCCGTTACTGCGTCACCAGAGGCCGATGTCTGCAAATACAAATTTCGCCCTATGCTCTTAAGCCCGGCAGGATTGGAAAATTTTGCCAACTGAATGGTTCCTATCTCGCTTGGCTCTGTTTGGCCTGCAAGAATTACAGAAACAGTACCATCTGTTTCTATGGAAATAGATTTGGCATCCGAAGGAATGGTTATCTCAGGATCCATTAAAAAGCCATCAGACGTAACAAGCTGTCCCTCGCTGTTTATCTTGAATGCCCCTGCCCTGGTGTAAGCGATTTCTCCATTGGGCTGGGTGATCTGAAAAAAACCATCCCCCTCAATGGCCATGTCTGTTTCTCCTCCGGTATGTTTATAATCTCCCTGATCAAAGATCTTGGCAGTAGCAACGGGCCTCGTCCCAAGGCCCACCTGAATGCCTGTCGGGATCTCATTCCCGGAGGATGATACTGTACCGGGTTCACGAACAGTCTGATACAACAGGTCCTGGAAATCAGAACGGCTCCGTTTGAAACCGGTTGTATTAACATTGGCAATATTGTTTGATATAACATCAATGTTCAGTGTTTGTGCCTGCATCCCTGAAGCAGCTGTCCATAATGTACGCATGCCCTATCTCCCATCCTATCCAACGCCTCCAACTTCATTTATCGTCTTCAGCGTAAGGCTGTCATCAATCTGCATAATCTTTTGGTATGACTCGTAATTCCTTAACACAGAAATCATGTCTGTCATCATCTTCACAGTCTCAACGTTTGAAAGCTCAATTACACCCTGCCGAACTTTTACATTATCAGCTTTCTTTGCAGCAAAACCATTTCCAATCTCCTGAAAAAGCGTGTTTCCGACTTTTTTTAATGGATATGGCCTTGGAAAATCCACTATCTTCAAAACACCTGCAGGCTGTTCATCCACTGTTATAGTTCCGTCTTTTGATATAACTACATTTGTACCGTTAATCCTGATTGTGCCGCCATTACCCATAACAGGAAACCCGTCTTTGGTAACAAGAACCCCATCACCGTTAACAGAAAACTCTCCATTTCTTGAATACCTGATACCAGAAGGAGTCTTAACACAAAAAAATCCGTCGCCATCTAAGGCAACGTCAAGAGGATTACCTGTATTTTTCATGTCCCCCGCAGAAAAATCAGATATCACCTGACTGATTCCCACATGATAATTCCCAGGAAAATATATCGGCAGGCTGTTCCCCGGATGTGATTTTCTGTTAGAAAGATCTGCCGCTTCATCACAGGATTCCGGCATATACGATCTGAAAACAACACTGTCTTTCTTGAAACCGCTTGTATTCATATTAGACAGGTTGTTACTTATGATCTCCAGCCTCAGCTGAGAGGCAATTGCTCCTGAGGCTGCAGTATACAGCACATCTTTCATCCAGAAACTCCTTACACCCTGAATATACAATCTCCCTTTTCAGGCCATGCATAAAAAAACATCCATATAACCAGATAAAAAACACATTCCCAAGATACAGTATTAACAAAAGAGGTCAAAGCATTCTGTTAACATCAAACAATGCAATGCATATGCCATTTTTTTATTCCCCACAAACAAGCGTATTCCCATCCCTGGTATAAGCATTGTCAATCTTAGGCAACGCTCCCTCTGCAAATAAAATCAGGGCACAATGGGGCTCTCAGGCTTTAATCCCAATTAACTGCCATAAGCAACATCATGATAAAACATGCCGCATAAAAGGAAATTTTTGCCGTACTATCAATCTCCATCTGTCCAACCATAAATCAGGCACTAACTTCAAAGCTGCTGGAAAACAATCCTTTCTTGTACAAAAGACGAAAGGTAACCTTAGGCTCCAATTTAACAACAGCAAGAATAACCCTGTCCCCTGGCATCAGGTCTGCCTTGCATCTCAAGGGGATACATGTGTCTTTTATCTTCAGGGCCATCACACCATCAGACAGAAATGGCATAACTTCTCCTTCCAGAACCTCTCCCTGGTACAACTTGATTGCAGTATTTGCACAAGATACATGATCAATGCATAAATGCAGGTCTCTGTTTTTTATTCCCATAGGCCTTACAGAACTGCTTCCTCAGCTTAAAAAGCAGTTCAATCTCCCCTCTTGCCATTTTCATCTTTTCAGCAATCATGTCTGCTCCAAGTCCCTGAGCAGCCAGCTCAAATACCCTTTTATAAGGCTCAACAGCATCTTTTTCCATATCATTACATTCCATTACAGATGTAGGACTGTCTGTATCAGAGGTTTTGTCAGGATCAGACAAGCCGTCTGCATCTTTCAGGTCTTTATGCCTTTTAACCTCCAGTCCATCCAGCAGTTGTCTAAGTTCTGCCTGTTCTTTATCTATAATAGTAGACACCGACCTGAATGCTGTTTCTGACTGCTCTTTAATCATCTGAAGCAGAACTTCCACTTCAAAATCATTGATATGGTCCTGATCCGGTTCCTTTACAATCTCACGTTCCATAACCCTGTTACTGATTATAAAAATAATTGTAATACAGCACACAAACAGACCAACCAAGTGACACAGGATTTGCCAATGCCATGCAGCAAAATAGATCATATAGCATTACCCCCCGTTAACATGCCATTAAAAACCTTTATTCAGATATAGCCAGTTTCCATCCATGAACGGCCATATTCCCAATCTCTGCGTCATTCCCTGTAAAACACATCCCATGGACCCTGACTCTCCTGATCTTGCGAAAAACATTATCATTTCCGGATTAAAAACCTCCCAAACGCCAAAATTAATTCGCAGGCACCGGTTATGCACCAGAACACCTTGCTGATTTCATGAACATCCCAACTGTATCCTGGAATTATTTATGAATGAAGGCTGAGCATACTCAAAAATCAGTCTGTATTTCATATCCGGAAACAAACAAGACAGAATCTCATGAGTACGGTCATACAGATTTATACAGAAAGATCAACAAGCCTGCCCACAACATCGTTCTTTTTTGTGGATTCAGAATCCTCTGCATCTTCCGGCAACATACGTTTTTCATGTTCCTGTTTCAGATCTGTATCCTCTTCAAATGCCTCTTCCCTTTCTTTCTTGTCCTTTTTTCCATACCCATGCCCTGATGAACGCCTAAAACTGTTATTTTTTCCGGATGTTGCACGCCTGATTTTTCCTGAATAAGGAATAACCGGAGCTATTTTCGGGATATCAACAGCATCTGCCATAACACATACCCCCTTAATAAAAACTGTTTTTTACTTCCATCTGCAAATGGCCATCTTTAACAACACCAGATACTACCATGCAGAGCATACAGGGGAGGACAATATGAATGACCGTTCATACAACAAAGAGCTGACTTGCAAATGGATGACAACTGTTTTTAATTATTCAGATATCCCTTGTCCCTTAACTTGGATCTCAATGTCCTGACTGCCTTTGAATGTATTTGGGATACCCTTGATTCTGTTATCTCAAGAACCTTGCCGATTTCCTTCATGGTCAGCTCGTCCCAATAGTACATTGAAAGAACAAGCTGCTCCTTTTCCGGTAATTCCTCTATAGCCTCAGCAAGACTTGACTCCATCTCCTTCAGACTGGCCAGATCAAAAGGATCAGATACATCTTCGCTAACTAAATGGTGGAACATCTTTTCCTTGTCTATCTTTGAATTGGAGCCGTTTATCTCATCTATGCTTACAAATGATATCTGCGCCATCTTTCGTGTTTCCCGAACCTTATCAACATCTATTTTCAGCTCATTTGCAATTTCTTCATCCCTTGCAACATGCCCTGATTCCTGTTCCAGTTTCATGCTCGCCTCTTCAAGGTTGCGAATCTTTTTTCTGGTTGACCTTGAAACAAAATCACGCGAACGCAGTTCACTTAATATGGCCCCTCTTATCCTAAATGTGGCATAGGTCATAAACTTATTGTCCCTGCTGGAATCATAACGTTCTGCAGCATCAATAAGGCCTATAATCCCTGCAACCACAAGATCCTCCATGTCTGCAACAGAGGAAAAATGGCCGGCGATTCTGTTGGCAATCCATTTTACCTGCGGCAGGTTATTGAGTATAAGCTCATCCCTTGTCATCTTGTCTGTAAAGGTATCAGGACTTATATTGTTCTGTGATAGTTTCATAACTCATCCCTTAATCTCAAAACATCTATAACAAGTTTGCATCCGCAAACATCTTTTCCTGTAATATCCCGATAAGGAATGGGAAAAGGATCTTCCTGACGCAAAACATATGCACCGGGAAAAAACCTGCCTGTGCACAAAAACCAATAAAGCATATACACACGCAGATACACAGACATGATGCTTGCTGCAAAAGGCAACATAAAAACCGTGTTGTACACAATATACACCTTACATTACACAGCCTTGTTCCCAACATTAGGTGAAAAAAAAGGAGGCCACTTACCTATCTGTTCCGCCAACGAAAATATGCATCTGCTCGCACGGGAATCAGGAAAAAGATCACTTACAATCCTTTGACGGCTCAACCCTTTCCCCACATTATGATCCAACAATACAAACCCAATATAACTTATGGATATATTTAGAAATCTATCTGTTACGACACACAACTGTTTATATACGTCATATGCCTCCCGACTATTTTTTGCCATATTCACCAAGAGTCTGAATTCATTTCTGGAATAATTCATTGAAAGCACTTTCATAAGGGCATAGGCATCGGTAATGGAAGTAAGTTCAGGGGTGACCACTACAAATATCTCCTGTGCTGCAAGATTAAAATACATCACATTTGAAGAAATACCTGCTGATGTATCAATTAGCAACAAGTCAAAGGACCCATTTAACTTCTCCAATGCCTGCATAATTTCTCTTTTCTGTTTTTTTGTTAAAAGAGTCAGTTCCTGAACACCTGAAGCTGCCGGAAGAACATTCATATTTCCTGGTCCTGCCGTGATAATGGAATCAATCTCTTTTTCACCATTAATAACATGAGATAAATTATATCTCGGAGTTATACCCAACAGTACATCAAGATTTCCAAGTCCTAAATCTGCATCCAGAATCAACACCCTTTTACCAATATTGCCAAGAGCAAAGGCAAGATTTGCAGTTATACTGGTTTTGCCCACACCTCCCTTTCCACTGGTAACGGCAATAATACGCATAACAGGTTTATCATTTGGTTCCCCTTTACTTCTCCCTCCTGCAAGTTTGTCTGATATGTTTATTATTTTGCCAGGTTTTCTCTTCATAAGCATAAAAGATCTCCCCTTTGGCTCTAATACCTATTTATAAGGCTCCCAAGCTGTTTTCATCTGCAAGTAACTGTTTTGTTACAATACCTGCATCTGCCATACCATCTACGCAAAACAGATAAATGTACACGATTCTTTTTGGAGAATTTGTCGCCCTTGTTACAACTACCCTGATTTGAAAATCGTCATCTGTATAAACCCGGATAATGAATAGCTCCAGGCCTTTTACCCCCATTATTTTCCGTTACAGTAATTTCATCCCGTTTTGATGCCATATCAAGCATATCCGTGTCTGTTGTTTCCTGTCTTCCTGTTATACCTTCTTTAAATATCCCTTTTCCCTTTTTAGGGCCTATAATAAGATCTGCAATGGTATCCAGTGAATCCATAACAAAATCCTCCGGCACTTCCGGTCCATTGCTCAGATATGAAACAGGTATTTTTGTCCTTGAGATCTCATTAAGGATGCATCCACAAGTCAACGCCTCATCCATCCTTGTAAATACCAATCTGTTTACAGGAATGATACCAAACCCCTCTATGGCCTCTTCTATGTTATCATCTCTGTATGTAGCAGTTACCACGAGATGTGTTTCAATCTTTCTCACAGAGGTAAGGATTTCCCGTAACTTATCAATACCTTTTCTATCTCTTTGATTAATACCCGGGGTATCCACCAGAATCAAATCAGCCCAATGCAATTTTTTAATCACCTTTTTGAATTCTTTTTTAGACGATGCCGTTTCAACCGGAACGCCTATGATCCGACCGTATATCCGTAGCTGCTCCACCGCGGCAATACGAAAATCATCCAGGGTTACCAGTGCAACCTTAGTATCAAGATCAAGGGCATAGATCGCTGCAATCTTTGCAATTATTGTTGTTTTTCCCACACCTGCGGTTCCTACCATGGCAACAATTACCTGACGTCCTTTTTTAAGTTCTATAGGGGCATCATAAATACCTACATCGTTAAAGGCATAGACAAGACATGTCTTCAAGTTATTGATATCAAAACAGTCTGTCATAAATGGACATCTTTTAAGGCTCTTGACCAATCTGCTTGCAAGCTCAGGCGCAATTCCCTGAACCAGCATAGCCCTGTAGATCAATGACAACCCTGTGCCATGCTTTTGACGCTCATGATCAGGGTAACTAACAGGTTTAATCTCTCTTTTTTCAGACTGTACCGAATTGCCTGACATGGCTTTAAAGAGACTGTGGCCCTTTGACAGGGTGTTTTTCACAATACCTTCATATGCATAAGGGTTTTGTGAAGGTGAATCAGGATTACCACGGCCTTGAGTGTTAACCTTATTATCTTCTGTATCATCAATAGCAGCAGTTACCTCGACTCCAGGTTTGCTAAGAAAACGGTACATTCCTGTATTTTTCTTGATTGATCTTGCAGAAAGTATCACTGCCTCCGACCCAAATTCCTTCTTGACCAGCCTAAGGGCCTCTTGCATGTCACGTGCCTCGAATCTTTTAATCTGCATCAGAAAGCTCCACTGTCCCCAAGGATTGCACCTTGATATTATTCAATATTTCATTATATGAAAGTATTGTAATATCAGGAAAAAAACGTTCTACCATCTGCCTCAGATAGTACCTGATCCGGGCCGAACACAGCACTATTGGCTGACGGCCCTCTGCAGCTATCCTTTCCGATTCCCTGCCAAGAATCAGCATGATTTTCTGTGCCATATCAGGATCAATAGCAAAAACAGCCTTCCCGTGCTCACCCTGTTTGATGCTGTTTGCAATAATAGTTTCTACATTCTGATCCAGGGTAATAACAGCGATAGAACCATCTTCAGACTGATACATACGCGTAATAGTACGAGCAAGGGCCTGTCTTACATATTCCGTTAACATGTCAGTATCTGTGGTAATCGGTGCCCAGTCGGCGAGAGTCTCCAGTATGGTTAACAGATCACGAATCGGGATCTGTTCCCGCAGCAGGTTTTGCAATACCTTTACTATGGCTCCAATAGACAACAGATCCGGAACCAATTCTTCCACTACTTTTGGATGTGATTCCTTAATATTATCCAGGAGTTGTTGCACCTCCTGCCTGCCCAGCAACTCGTGCGCATGCCGACGTATAACATCTGACAGGTGTGTTACAACAACCGTAGGAAGGTCAACAACAGTATAACCCTTTGTCATAGCCTCCTCTCTCTGTCCTTCTCCAATCCAAAAGGCCGGCAGACCGTATGTGGGTTCCTGTGTCGCTACACCGTCAATCTTTTCCTGTGCAGAACCGGGATTCATTGCCAAAAGATGATTCATTACCAACTCGCCCTTGCCAATCTCATTACCTTTTAGCAAGATACGATATTCAGAGGGTTTGAGCTGCATATTATCCTGTATGTGTACAGGAGGGACAACAAGGCCCATTTCATATCCAAACTGTTTTCTCAGGGACCTTATCCGGTCAAGCAATTCTCCATCCTGTTCAACATCAACCATGGAGATCAGTCCATATCCCACTTCAAGAGACAGGATATCAAGGGGCGGAAGTATATCCAAACGTTCCTGCGGCTTGACCTTGGCCTTTACTGTTTTCATTTCCTCCGTTTCCCTGACACTCGCCTGATATTTCTGAACAGCCACATAAGCAGTAGTGCCAACAACAATCGAGAGAATCATAAAAGGTATGGTCGGGAGTCCTGGAAAAAGACCGAGCACAAACAGGACTCCAGCAGCAATCGCTATTGCTCTTGGCTGCGCCAGCATCTGGGCAACCAGGCCCTTTGCAAGGCTGTCATCCGATCCTGCCCTGCTGACCACGATACCAGCAGCCGTAGATATAATCAGGGCAGGTATCTGGCCGGCAAGTCCATCACCCACAGTCATAAGGGTATAATTCTGGGCCGCCTGGGCAAAACTCATACCATGCTGCAAAACACCAATGGTAAGGCCACCTACAATATTTATTAACGTTATTATTATACCGGCAATGGCATCTCCCCGCACAAACTTGCTGGCACCATCCATGGCCCCATAGAAGTCCGCTTCTTTGGCAATCATTTTTCTTCTCGCCCTTGCCTCTTTTTCATCTATCAGCCCTGAATTAAGATCAGCATCTATACTCATCTGTTTTCCAGGCATGGCATCTAAGGTAAAACGTGCAGCAACCTCTGCAATCCTTCCAGAACCCTTGGTAATAACAACAAAATTAATAACAACAAGGATAACAAATACAACTGCTCCAACAACATAATTCCCCCCTACGACAAAGGAGCCAAAGGCCTTAATAACCCTTCCTGCAGCCATGGTTCCCTGATCTCCGTGTAAAAGGATCATCCGGGTTGTTGCTATGTTCAGGGAAAGCCTGAACAAAGTCACCAGCAAAAGCACAGTAGGAAAGGATGAAAATTCCAGGGGTGAATGTATATAGGTAGATACAAGTACAATCACCAAAGACAGCGTTATGCTCAATGACAGCAGCAGATCAAGCAGTATTGTCGGAAGAGGAATAACCATAAATATCAGCATACTGACTATTGCCACAGGCACCAGGATATCGCTGTTCCTGCCTATATAAGAAATCGTTTTTGAATATTGTGCAGGTATTGCAATCGCCATTACAGCATTGTCTCCTCAATCCAAACAATTACCATTAATAAAATTGGACCGTCAGATCCGGATTACACCAACAATCAACAAAACATACCAGTTGCAAATCACAGGCCAAAATCCTATGAAAACATAAAAACCAACCACATGATAATTTCATGAATATCCGGGGAACACAGAAACAGAAAAAGACATACAAAACAGCATGTTACCAGAAAGAAACGTATGTGTTTCTCTACAGGTGCGTTCCATACAAAGACCGGTTTCTGAACGATAGGCCTGGTGGATATACTCAGGGGATTATTGGCAAAAACCTTACAGAAAGGAAAAAAGAAAGGGATATCAGCAGAACAAAGAATCAAGCTGATGTTTTGCCTGCCTTCAGTCTGTATACATAGGCAAGAACTTCTGCTACGGCCCGATAAAGATTGACCGGAATAAATTCTCCAATTTCAACGGCCTTAAACAATGTCTGCGCAAGAGGCCTGTTTTCAACTACCGGCACTCCTGAACTGTTTGCAATTTCTCTAATTCTCGCAGCAATAAATCCTGCCCCCTTGGCAACCACCTTCGGAGCAGACATATCTTCAGAATCGTATTGCAGGGCTATGGCAAGTCTTGTTGGATTTGTGATTACTACATCTGCAGTCGGAACGGCATCCATCATACGATGCCTGGCCATCTCTTTTTGTATACTGCGAAGCCTGCTTTTGACCATGGGGTTTCCCTCATTCTGTTTCATTTCCTCCTTTATTTCCTCTTTTGTCATCCGCAGGTCTTGCTCATACTGCCATTTTTGATAGGCATAATCCAGAACAGCCATAAAAATCATCGCAAGACAGGTAAAAAGGCATATTTCAAAACCTGCCTTGCATATAAAAACAAATATCCCCCTGCAATCCAGTTGAACCAGGCACGGAATAATTCTGATATCATGACGTACAATCAAGAATCCTACAAGGCCAACCACTGACAGCTTAAAAAGCGATTTGATCAACTCTGTCACAGACCTTAAGGAAACAAGTCTTTTCAAACCGCTTGCAGGATTAAGCCTGGAAAATTTCGGGGACAGAGGTTCCAGTGTAAACAAAAAACCGATCTGGATATAGTTTGCAGCAACTCCGGCAACTGCGATAACCAGCATAAGAGGCAGGATAATAGCGTAAAAATACTTCAACAGCGTCATAAACAGGATCATTACCGAAGAAATATCCAGTTGGGTAGAACAGCTAACCCGGAAGATCCGTTTCATCAACTCTACAAGCCTGTAATTCATATGGGAGGCAAAAAGATACAATACAGCGATAGATCCGGACAGGACAAATACGGAAGAGATTTCTTTGCTTACAGCCAAGTGGCCCTTTTTTCTTGCATCTGCCCGCTTCTTAGGGGTTGCTTGTTCTGTCTTGTCTGCATCTGCCATAGATATTTCCTGCCACTATCCAGCCACGAATCAGGGAGATTTTGCTCCAGCAGCCCTTAACAAAATCAATATTATATGTCCCATGGTATTGAATTCACTAATAAAAAATGAGGCAACAAGAGAAGCTGAAACCCCCATAATAACAAGACCTATTATTATCTTTAATGGCATTGCCACTATAAACACGTTCAACTGTGGAACAGTACGCGCAATCAGCCCAAGAGCTATACTGGTAAGCAACAGGACACCCATTACCGGTGCAGCGACCTTAATAGCTATAACAAACATATTGCCGGCAAGCACAATCAGTCTGTCCATTAATGATCGGGTAAACTGAAACGCCAGGGGAGGCAGTATTTGAAAACTCTCAGCAATCACGCGCAAAAACATATAATGTGCATTTACGGCAAGGAATATCAGCATGGCCATAATGTCATTGAATCGTGCTGTAACAGAGACCTGTGAATTCGTTAATGGGTCCAGGACATTGGCAACAGACAGCCCCATCTGAAACCCTATTACTTGTCCCCCCAACTGGATTCCTGCAAATATCAACTGGACCGAAATTCCTATTATAAATCCTATAACGATCTCCCCTGCAAGGCCTATACAAAAAGGAATTGTTCCTATTGCAAGATTGCAGGCCCTGCACAAACCAGGAATCTGATACAGAATAATGGCAAAAGAAAGAGCCAGGCCGGCCTTAAAAAGACCAGGGATATTTTTACTGCTGAGGACAGGCACAGACATGATAATTCCGGCTATACGAACAAAAATGAGGATAAAGATCTGTATCTGTGGCAGGGTAAAGGTCAACATATTTAATTTTAATGGATATATACCGCTATGTTAAGAAACACATTCTCGGTAAACTGTACCATTATCCTCAGCATCCACGGAAAAAATATAATAAGTGCTGCAGCAACTGCCAGCATTTTGGGAATAAAAACAAGGGTCATCTCGTTAATCTGTGTGGTTGCCTGAAATACAGATACTATCAAACCTGCAAGCAGCCCAAACAACAGTACAGGAGATGCAAGCAAAATGGTTGTTTTCAATGCTTCGAAAATAAAGCCTGTTATAAACTCTGGTGTCATATCTTTTACCTGAAACTTTTAACCAAGGAACCTACGATCAAATACCACCCATCTGCCAGTACAAACAGCATCAGCTTAAACGGCAAAGAAATCATTACAGGAGGCAACATCATCATACCCATGGACAAAAGCACACTCGCTACAACCATATCGATAATCAGAAAAGGGATATACAGCATAAATGCAATCTGAAAGGCGGTTTTAAGCTCGCTTATTATAAAAGATGGGATCAGAATGGATGTAGGCACATCATCAACATTTTTCGGCTTTGCCCTGCCTGCAATACCTATAAACAGGGCAATATCCTTTTTGCGTGTTTGCCTGAACATAAATTTTCGCAGTGGTGCCGCAATCTTTCTTATGGCATCCTGATTCCCTATCTCTCCCCGCATATACGGCTGAACTGCATCCCTGTTTATCTGTTGCCAAACCGGCGTCATTATAAAAAAGGTCAAAAACAGTGATATCCCCAACACCACCTGATTTGGAGGCATCTGATGTGTCCCTATTGCCTGGCGAAGCACTGACAGCACAATGACAATCCGGGTAAAAGAGGTAAGCATAATGAGAATTGCCGGTGCAAGAGACAGGATTGTCAACAGGAGAAAAATCTTTACAAGCACAGTAACCTGCGACGGGTCTTTAAGACTGCCTGTTCCTATAGAGATAAAAGGCACTGCCTTGGATTGAACACTGCAAAGGCAATCCCTCGGCATCAATATCATTACAAGAGATATCATGATCAGTATCAAACAGTGTTTTAAAGCCATGACTAACCTTGGAACCCGGCATTATCTGAAGCCTTTTTCAGATGGGATAAAAAAGCCGGAGAAGATTTTGTTCTCTCCCTGATCTGATCTATCATATCCCTGTCTTCAATCTTTGACAGAAGAGACATGCTGTCTCCGCATATCCCAATGACAAGGATACACCCAGGAATATCTATCAAAGAGATATATCGCTTAAAACCTATACATGTGCTGCCCAGCACCTTGACAACACCACCTCCATTGATCCCCGCGGCACTGTTTTTCAATATCCTTTTTGCCGTATAAAACAGAACAAGCAATCCGGCAAGAACAACAACAAGGGAAAACAATATCTTAAGGCCTGAAGAAACAATATCTGCAGCAGAATTCATTTCAGCTTCTCTATGCGTTCAGTATGGCTGACTATCTCTGTTAACCGTACCCCATATTTTCTATCAACAACCACCACCTCTCCTCTTGCAATAAGTTTTTGATTTGCAAGGATTTCAAGGTGTTCACCTGCTGCCTTTGAAAGAGGAATCACTGATCCCTGCCCCAGTTTTAACAGTTCACTTATCAACATTGTTGTTTGCCCAAGTTCAACAGATATCTTCAGGGGAATATCCAGGATAAAATTTATGTCTCCAGTGTTTTCAGGATGTGTATCCTGTTTCGGATCAGACAATCCATGGCTATCTTCTTCCTTCGACCGGGCAGCTTCTGTTTCAAAAGAGACTGCTTCTTCCGGGGGCTGCTGTGGGGCGCCTTTATCTTCGGATCCAGGGGAATTGATATCCTGAGCCGGTTCATTAGTATCAGTATTATCTTCCAATACCGCCATTGTCTATTTCTCCCTTTCAAGCCTGCCTGTTATCTGTACTGCCCTGTTTCCTCCCATTATTCCCGGCAGGCCCAGATATTTTGGGACAGATTCCACAGTTACAGTCAATGGATCGTACACACGCGTTTGCAGTTGCAGAATATCTCCAGACTTCAATGCCAAAAGATCATTTCCTGTAATATGCTTCGCCCTTCCAAGCTCAGCAATCACATCGACCTTTACGGTATTTAACAGGCTATAAAGCTGGACATTCCATCGTGCCTCCGCTGTAGTACCAACAATATACCTTGCTGACAGTTTTTCTTTTATAGGCTCCAGCATGAAATAAGGAATGCAGAAATTGATATTTCCTGTGAATGTCTCATGCTCTATAGAAAAGACCATGATTAATACAAAATCTGTAGGTGAATACAGATTTACAAAATCAGATCTTGTTTCACTCTTTTTCAAAGATGTCTCTATTGGACACACAAGTGCCCATGCCTCTTCCAGACACTTTATTATTGATATGGCAATGTTTTGAATCAGCCGCTGTTCAATCAGGGTAAAATCCCTTGGTTTTCCCAATTCCTTGCCATCACCGCCAAACATGCAGTCAATCATGCTGAAAACCAGGTTAGGCTCTATTGCAAGCAGGGCCGAACCACTCAAAGGCTTCATATCAAACACAGTAAAACTTGCAGTACCTGAAAACCCATTTATAAACTCGCCAAACTTTATCATTTCGGTTGCAGAGGTTTTGACTTCTATCCTTTTTTGCAAGGCAGAAGAGACAGAGGAACAAGCCAACTTTGTAAACTTGTCAATGATCTCCTTAAGCGCATGAAACTGATCATGCAGCATAATATCTTTTGATGTAAGATCATAGGGTTCTACCTGAATCTCATCGTCCCTGTCCTGCTCAACATCAACCTCACCATTACTCATAGATGTCAACAGGGCATCTATTTCTTCCTGAGACAGTATGTCAGACATGGCAAGTTTTCCTCAACATAAAGGTATCTTATATGATACCTCTGATTTCAAACCCTCAGACCTGTTGCAATTCTATAACAATACAATGTCCTGAGTTCCTGTTATCAAGGTTTACTGAATAACAAATTCGGTAAAATATATATTTTTAACCAAATCCCCATTAAGCAGGGTGTTTAGTTTTGCAATAAGTTCATCACGCAGAATATTTTTTCCCTTAACACTCTGCAATTCCTCAGACCTCTTTGTGGGCAGTATGGTAAGGATGGCATCTCGTACCTTCGGGAGCTGGCTGTCAATTTTCTGGGCAGCATCTTTATCCTTTACTTCCAGATCCATCTGTACACTAAGGAATTTGTCCTGGCCAGGGTCTGCAATGTTTACAATAAATTTTCTCAACGAGTACATTACCCCCGGTGTATCATCCTGCTTTTCAATTGTCTGCTGTACAACCGGCTGGCCCGTCTGACTCGCAATCTTGTTTATCTGCTGCGAAAGGATAAAAAAGCCTCCGCCTATGACCCCCAAAACCAATACGGCAACAATAATAATGATAATTATTACCTTTTTTGACATCCTGCTTCCCCTCCTTTTGTTATCAATATGATTTCCACTCTTCTGTTTTTTGCTCTGTTATCAGGGGTATCATTGGCTGCAATAGGCCTTGAATCTCCATATCCTGCTGCACAGAGTCTGCATGCCTGAATTTTTCCTGATTTTACAATATACTTAAGAACGCTTACTGCACGGGCGACAGATAAATCCCAATTGGATGGGAACTGCCCTGTACTGATCGGCACATTATCAGTATGACCTTCAATTCGTACAGGACACCGCAGCCTCTTTATAATCCTGGAGATCTTGTCCAGCACCTCAAAGGCCCTTCCATTGATTTTTGCAACTCCGGAATCAAACAATATGGCACTGTTAAGCCTTATGATTATTCCCTCATCCGTCCTGTTTGCATTCACCCCATCTTCAGAAGCAATACTGTTAATGGAATCATCCGTCTTGTTCAAAATTCCATTATTTAATGCTGATTGAGGCACCTTTTTTTGTTTGAATTCAGGTTTTATGGATATTCCTACCCTGTTTCCCGCCTCAAGGACCCCAATACCTCCCTGCAAGTTGTAGGCAAACTCTTTCATCTTTTTCCTGTCTACTGTCCCCATGGAAAAAGCAAGAACAAAAAAAACCATAAGAAGAGTAATCAGGTCATTAAATGTAGTAAGCCACTTTGCTCCATTGGTGTTCTGCTCCTCTGTCCGGCCTGCTACACTTCTTTTCATACCTGTTCCCTTTAAAAAACCTCACTCTCAGACAAGGATATTTTCAAAAGATAATGTCTCTGACATAAAAACCTACTGACACACAGATGATATGTCCTGACATATCTAAGCCTGGAGTTGCCCTGGAGAATAAATTGATTGCAAGAACACCTGCGACCATGCACCTCAAATATCTTTTACAATCACAGGATTCAGGCATTACGGTCTCTGCCTTACAAAAACAATCTCCACCCTTCTGTTTTTTGCCCTGTCAAAAGGAGAATCATTAGGGACAATCGGATGACACTGTCCATATCCTACTACGGAAAATCTCTCTGACGGAATATTCAGATGCTCTGTAAAGTACCGCAAAACATTTACTGCCCGTAATGTGGAAAGCTCCCAGTTGGATGGGAACCTGCGTGTATGAATAGGGACATTATCTGTATATCCTTCTATTCGTATATGGTTTTTTGTTTTCAGAATTATGGTGGCAATCCTGTCCAGCACAGGTAACGATTTTGGGGATATCTTTGCATCTCCCTGACGAAACAGCACAAGATCGGAAAGTCTCATAACAAGCCCTTCTTTGGAATAGGAAAATCCAATCTTGTCACCCATATCAAGGTCTTTTACAACCTTTTTCAGGTTTTCGCTGATATTTGCAAAATCACTGTTTTTATCGACCACATCCGGTGACTCAGGAAGTATTTCTTTCCCGGGTTCAACCTTCACCCCTCCTGAAAATATGCTGACTGAGCGGACAAAAGACCTTACAAACTCAGAAACCTTTGAACTTTCCATTGATGTAAAAGAAGTCAGCATTATAAAAAAACACAGCAGGATAAGGACAAAACCTGAATATACCATCTGCCATCCCACAGCAGCATGAGAAGAATTTTCTTCTTTTGATGTAAACAGCGGCTTTTTTCCAGAGCGTATCATTGTTTTAACCTGTTTTTATCCTGTCTTTCTCTCGGAGAAAGAAACGCCTTCAGTTTTTGCTCTACCACACGAGGATTATCTCCTGCCTGAATTGATATTATCCCCTCCATGATCATTTCATTGAGGATCAGCTCCTTTTTACTCCTTGTTTTCAGTTTACCGGCAATGGGCAAAAAAAAGAGATAGGATAAAAACACCCCGTAGAAAGTGGTTAAAAGAGCAACAGCCATTGGTTTGCCGATACTGCTCGGGTCATTCATCTGCATCAACATCTGTATAAGCCCTATAATGGTACCCAGCATGCCAACTGCAGGAGAGAAATTACCCATTGTAAGAAATATGTCCGCTCCCAGCCTGTGACGTTCCTCTATGGCATATATTTCGGTTCTCAGGATATCCTCTATGGCACCGGAATCCATACCGTCTATGGCAAGAGTCAGCCCCTTTGCCATAAACGGATTGTCAAGATTCTTGATCTCCGGTTCAAAAGAGAGTATTCCTTCTTTTCTGGCCTTTCTTGCGAATCTGACCAACAGGGATATAATCTCATTCTGGTTTTGATAACGATGTAAAAAGACCTTTTTGGCAACACCAAAAACACTCATAACCTCGGACAAGGGATAGGAGAGCAAAGTAGCCCCCATGGTTCCTCCAACAACTATCATCAAGGATGGATAGTTGATGAACCAGGTTACATTTCCCCCCATGTATATGGAAACAATTACAAGACCACTGGCAATAAGTATGCCAATAAGCGTAGAGATATCCAACAGCCGCTCCTGCCTGTAAGGGCTTAAAACCTTATGACGCTCAAAAACCGATCTGGAATACGGGCAGTATTATACCAAGCCCTCTTAATCAACTATTAAACAGAGCAAGTATTATGCCACCTATTGCCTGCCTGCAAATGACCATATAACAGGTCCTGTCCAAACATTTCACAGGTTAGATCAGGCAAGTATTTGACGGTTTAACAAGATTGAATGACAGGAATTTGATAAACACTAAACAGACAGATTCCATGCATAGACGGAAAACCGTGTTTAGGCATCAGGAGCAAACCCAGGACAAGCGCAAAAGGGGAAAAACCGCAAAGCACAGAGACTGGCAAGAATACAAAAAACAAATCTTTCACTTAACAGAGCCCATAAAAAAGGCACATTATCAAACAGCGTTACAGAAACAGGGGCAAACACATGACAGAACATAAATATAAAAATCTACACAAAAAAAGGGGTATGTCTTCAGGCAAAACCCAGGACATACCCCATATCAATTCATATCAAGCTGTTGCAAGGTAATTTTATACAATACCTATATGTCAAAATAGAGAAAGAATTCGTGTGGATGAGGTCTTAACTTAAGGGGATCAATCTCGTTTTTAGTTTTGTACTCTATCCACATATCTATAACATCCTGTGTAAAAACATCACCTTTGAGCAAAAAGGCATGATCCTCTTCAAGTGCATTAATAGCTTCTTCAAGAGAGCCCGGCGCAGACGGTATATTGGCAAGTTCTTCCGGTGAAAGACCGTAAATATCCTTATCAAGCGGATCACCAGGATCTATCCTGTTTTCAATACCGTCAAGGGCAGCCATCAAAATAGCAGAAAAGGCCATGTAACCATTACAGGATGGATCCGGCGTCCTGAATTCAAGCCTCTTTGCCTTTGGAGAAGACGAATACATGGGGATACGAATCGCAGCGCTCCTGTTCCTGCTTGAATATGCAAGATTTACAGGCGCTTCAAATCCGGGCACCAAACGCTTGTATGAATTTGTAGTAGGATTGGTAAATGCACATACCGCGCGACAGTGCTTCAGAATCCCGCCAATGGCATACATTGCCATATCAGAAGCACCGGCATATTTGTCTCCTGCAAAAAGAGGCTGTCCATCTTTCCATATACTCAAATGCGTATGCATGCCGGTTCCATTATCTTCAAACAAAGGTTTTGGCATAAAAGTAACGGTACGACCAGACCTGTGGGCCACATTTTTTATAATATATTTAAACCACATAAGCTGATCACCCATTTTGAGCAGAGGAGCAAATCGCATGTCTATTTCTGCCTGACCTGCTGTTGCAACCTCATGGTGCTGACACTCAACATCTATGCCAACAGATTCAAGAGTAAGAAGCATTTCAGTTCTCAAATCCTGAAACTTATCCATAGGAGGAACAGGGAAATAACCTTCCTTGTGTCTGGGTTTGTTAGCCAGATTAGGGCCTTCATCCCTGGCACTGTTCCATATCCCTTCTACGGAATCAACAAAGTAGGATGCCCTGTTTGTTGCTGTTTCGAATCTGACATCATCAAATATAAAAAACTCTGCCTCCGGCCCTATAAATGCCGTATCACCAATACCGGTGCTTTTCAGATAGCTTTCCGCCTTTTTGGCAATATTCCTGGGATCACGGGTATACGGCTCATATGTAACAGGATCCACAATATCCCCTATCAAAACCAGGGTTGGAACTTCAAAGAAGGGATCCATCACCGCAGTATCAGGGTCAGGCACTACCAGCATGTCACTTGCATGAATCGGCTGCCATCCCCTGATGCTGGACCCATCAAAACCAAATCCGTCTTCAAAACTTGATTCGTCCAGTTCACTTACAGGCACAGAAAAATGCTGCCATATGCCCACAAAATCAAGGAAGCGCAGATCAACCATCTTCACATTCTTTTCTTTAATCATCTGAAACACCTTTTCAGTCATAATAAAAACACCCTCCTCAAAAACAATAAAAACAAGAATCAGTTTAAATCCATGTATAAGCGGATTAAAACAACTGTAACCATATACCAGAAAGGAAAAACCCTCAAGAAACAGACAGGAGATATATCCAAAGGCAGAAAGGCCCTTTCCCATCTCAAACGGTCCACTACTGAATATTGGCATATACAGGACCATACCCGCATATCCCATGAAATGTCTGATAAAACCCTGTCTGTCAACCTGAATCAACAACGGCATTTTCAGTATATAACACTGCAGTTGACAACAGCACCTTCAAAAATCATAAAACCTTTGCAAAATGTCTTGCTCATATTCCAAATCAAGTCAAAAAACAGAAGACGCAAAACCCGGCAAAAGCAATCTTATGCAAGGCATTTCCTGTACTTGCAATAAACACTAAAGTGCATCGCTATCTGTCTCCCCTGTCCGTATACGCAATACCTGCTCTATATTGGAAACAAATATCTTGCCGTCCCCTATCTTCCCGGTGTTAGCAGCCTGCTGTATAACCTTCATTACCTTTTTTACACTTTCAGATCTGATTACTATCTCTATCTTGACCTTTGGTATAAAATCCACCACATACTCGGCCCCCCGGTACAGTTCCTTATGTCCTTTCTGGCGTCCATAGCCCTTGACTTCGGAAATTGTCATTCCCTGAACACCTATTTCAGTTAACGCCTCTTTAACATCGTCAAGTTTAAACGGTTTTATAATGGCCTCTATCTTTTTCATGCCTTTTCTCCCCTTGTTTTTGCTATAAAAGACATCTGTTTTTTTGAAAATGAACCCCTGGTTTCCAGACAATTAAACCAGACACCCAACAGGTGCAAAAAGACTGAAGACCCGTAGTCCCCAAAATCTGTTTGCAGATGGTAACAGAAAAGATATGATTATAACACACAAAAGCCGTAAACAGACAGATTTTCGAGACTATTTCTTACCCTCAAAAGATTCCCTGTTTATCAACAAACAGTCAGTACGGACAAGATAGCTGTCCTTATTTTTTCTATCTGATCCGGATCATCCACCTTTTGCCCATCAACATCCCTTACATAAAACACATCGACCACCTGATCTACCTTCGTAGCTATCTTTGCTACCCAGATATCAAGATGACATTCAAAAAGGGCATTGGTAACATTAAAAAGAAGGCCGGGGAAATCATACGTAACAACCTCAATTATTGTAAAAAAACTTGAACTTTCATTGTCAACATTCACCCTGGAGGGCCGTTTGTAAAAGGAGTTATCAAATGAAACAATGGACATTTTCCTTTCAAGGAGCACCCCAAGATCAATCTTGTCTTCAATGGCAGATAAAAGGCACTGTTTTGTCTTGCTCCACTTTTCATCTTCACGTATCAAATCAGGCGGCGGCTTTACCTTGAATACATCAAGAGCAATATTGTTACGCCAGGTGTATACTTGACTTTCAAGCACTTCAATATGGTTCAGGGTAAACGTGCCTGCAATCTTTGAAAACAGCCCGGGTTGATCATACGCACATATGGTTACAACCCTTGTATTTGATTCATGATTCTTTATCACCTCCCATACAACAGGCGCATTTTTCATGCTCCTGTACAGATGTATATGCCTTATAATATCATGAACTGAAGTATAGATGAGATAACGGGGAGACATAAAATCAAATATCTTCTTCACCTCTTCTTTTTCTTCTGCATCTTCGTAAAAAGACAGAACATCCTGCCTTTTATGCGCCACACTGTTTACTGCCTTTCCGGAAGCAAGTTCTCCCCCTTCCAGGATATGCAAAACCTTGATAAAAAGATTCATCAGCAATGCTGCTGTCCAATCGTTCCATGCAACAGGTCCTGTGGCGATTGAATCGGCAACAGTCAACAGATAGAGCATCTTCAGGCGTCCAATCTGCATGACCTTCCTGGCCAGCCTTATAGCTGTTTCTTCATCACTTATATCCCTTCTTGTCGCAATTTTTGCCAGGGTAAGATGCTCCTTGATCAAAAATACTACTGTTTCTATCTCGCTCTTATCAAAATGAAATTCCCTGAGTATATGCTCCGCAATAAGTCCCCCTCTTTTTGAATGGTTTTCCCCTTCTTCCCCTTTTCCTATATCGTGCAGCAAAGCCGCCCATAACAGCAAATTCTTCTTCTTAAGTTCCCGGTAAAGCTGGTGACACAACCGGGTCCTGGGATCATCAGACCCCCTTCCGAATTCCTTGACTGCCTTGACTGTAAACAGACAATGTTTGTCCACCGGATGTATATGATACTGATCATGCTGAATCCGGTTTGTTATTGATCTGTACTGAGGAATAAACTGTTGCAAAAACCCCGAAGACAACATCTCTGTTAAGACACTGTGTCTGGCCGCTGGTGCTTTCAAGATATTTTCAAAGGATCGAACCATGGAAGCGGATGTCCTCAGCCTGTCGTTAAAGAAATACGCCATGTCTCTTATAAGCAGCTTGGCTTCTGAGCTCAAAGGTATCTGAAGACGCAGGCTCTCTTCAAATATCTTCATCAAAATGGAGGGAGATTTTGCAATATATTCAGAAGAAAAGAAGGTAAGCATTCCTTCCTTTACCTTGATACCCCTTACATGAGACGATTGAGGCGGTTTTTCCGAGGACCTGTTTTTACTGTAGTATCCGTGTTCAACGAGAAAGGTTATATAGATATTTTTCAGGGATGCCATATGACCATGGAGATCTCCAAGGAACCTTTCCACTGGAAGTTGGCCATTTGAACTCTCATAATGCAGTATATCGGCAAGTTTCAACTGGTATTCAAAATAGAGCTGATCACATCTTCTGCCGGCAATACAGTGCAAATGATTTCTTGTCTTCCATATAAAAGAAAGGTCTGCTTTCAGGGTTTCATAACCTGCATATGGGAGGTACCCAAAGAACTCCAGATCCTTAGACTTCTTTATTTCCGATCTGAGCCTAGCAAGCCACAAAAGCGTATGATAGTCTCTCAGCCCTCCCTGGCCTTCCTTCAAATTAGGTTCAAGCAGGGAACTCGAATCACCATATCGGGCATGCCTAACCAGACTCTCCCTTACAAGTGCTGAAACGATTTTTTTCAGTCTTTGCGGAGTAATACCTGTTTTTATCTGCTGTACAAGATCAATATACAGGACTGACTGGCCACAGATAAAACGTGCATCAAGAAAAGATGTTAAGACCTGATTATCACAAAACGCAAGTCTAATACATTCCTCTATCGAACGTGTGGCACAGCTGACATCAAAACCAATATCCCAAAGGGGGTAAATCATATCCCTTACAAGCCCTTTGGCCTCTTCCGGAACCTTTTTATCAAAAAGCAGCAGGATATCCAGATCAGAATGTACACACATCTCTCCCCGGCCATATCCTCCAAGCGCAACAACGGCATAAGGATTCCTCCCTATATCCATACCTGAACCAACAGGACTGTCTTCAAAACTTCTGCGAAAATAGTCATCCACAATCTTGCTGTAACGTCTGAAGAAATCAAGGTCATACCCCCTTGCAAAGCTTGTTATCAGACTTGTTCGCTCTTCTTCCAAAATTTTAAAGGCAGCTTTCATGATAACTGTTAATTCCTGATTCCCTTCGTATGCTTGCAAGCCTCTGACAAGCATGACCGGATTAAGCATGGATATGCCAGATAGCAAATCCGGGAGCTGTATAGCAATGTATATGCCATGACAGCAATCACATAATAAGCAGTTCATGTCCATAAAATGGCCAGATTCCGCAAAATATATGTCTCAATCTGTGTTATTCCTTGTACAATATACTTACGTCTCCTGATAACCCTTTGATTTTCTTGCTCTTGTGCAAAACGTCTTATTTCCGGGTTAAAAACTTCCCTGCGCCGAGATTAATTCATGGACAGAAACAAATCATCTTGAATTTATACAAAATATCAAAAACTGATATTTTATGCATCTTACATAATTAATACATTTCTGTAGGATATATTCCCGTAACGAAACAAATTTGTAACAAATAACAATCTGCTTATCTGAATATCCCTGTCTGCAATCTGGTGTTTATCCACCTGTCAGGTTTCATCAAAACAAACAGCAACAGAAAGATTTTACTGACATGACTGCCAACTGTCTGCCAAACCATATGTTTTTGCAGAATTCATAACCAATACAGCCTGTTTCAAGCTTCAATCATACAAAAAAACATTCCCCCGATACGAAAATTCCAACAAGAATCCCTGGGTCTTGATAAAAGGACATGTACAAAAGCTCCAAAACCATATTGACAAAAGCATTGTTCTCACCGTAAAAGATACTGATCAATTATTTTTATAATCTATCCGGCTTACATCATAAGATTTCAAGGTCCTTGCAACCATCAGGTGCCCGGTTTCACTGTACTGCAACAGATCCCAAGCTTAAAAAACAGGATTTTTTGTACACAGCAAAGCATACGTCCCTGTTTGCAGACCAAAGAACATACAGGTCAAAACATAGTCTATATTCTGAAAAGGAAAGCCCGTGCTGCCAGATACACCCTGTCTGTCCTGCCTGTACAACAAAAAGACAGATGATCCAATCTGTGTACCGCAGCTGAAACAGATGCAGATATTGTGGTGACAGGTTATCTTAACAAATTCCAACCCTGAAAACACAAGGTTCTGTGTTAAAAAAACTTGAGGTTTTAATTCATGGAAAACATATCTGAAGACAAAGTATGGATAAATACCTGCGTACCTGAAATAACACCGCCGAGCTTGAAAAACAACATTGCGGATACAGATCGTTTGATTAAAGGGATAAAAAAGGCCATTGACTCTGAAAACGTGTCAGCAGATCTTTTTCTCATAAAAAAACTGCCCCACCTTCTCAGACAATATGATTACAAAGTAAAAGCAGGGATCTATGAAGACAAAGGCATCTGGAACCTGATAGATGTTTTCCCGGCAGATCAGGATAAAAGGTTTTATGGGCTTGCAGTCGACCTTGGCAGTACCACAGTAGTGGGAAGGATAATTGATCTGAACAAAAAAACCATTGTGGATGAAATGCATTTTAACAACCCTCAAATAGCTATAGGATCTGATATCCTTACAAGGATACACTACGCCAACAGTAACAAGGAAGGACTGGAAGAGCTTCAGAAACTCCTGATTACGGCTATGAACAGGGAATTAGCCAGAATCAGGGAAAAGCATGCCATTTCTTCCCGCTATATTATAGGCATGACAATAGCCGGGAATACGGCAATGACCCATTTTTTTCTTGGACTTACCCCCTATTGGATATGCAGGGAACCATATATTCCCGTAATAAACAACCCTCCTGTTATCAGGGGTGGAGACATAGGCCTTGATATAAACCTGAATGCCCCTATTTTTGTTTTCCCAAACATCGGCAGTTACTTTGGAGGTGATTTGATAGCAGGCATACTGGCCTCGCAGATTACACATGAAAAGGAACCATGCTTTCTCGTTGACGTAGGGACTAATGCTGAGGTGGTCATTGGTAATTCTGATTGGCTGATGGCCTGTGCAGGAGCTGCAGGACCTGCACTTGAAGGAGGAGTTGCCAGCATGGGAATGATGGCCGGTCCCGGTGTTATTGACAAGGTCAAAATAGACCCTGACACATTAAAAATAAATGTATCTACTATTTCAGGGGCACCTCCTGTGGGAATATGCGGGTCAGGACTGATAGATCTGGTTGCTCAACTGTTTTTGGCAGGAATGATTGATATCAGAGGAAAACTTGTACCGGAAAAATGCGCAGACAAGTTAACAGAACAGGACGGCATTAGGTATCTGATAGTTGTTCCCGCAGAAAAATCCGGTACAGGAAAACCTCTGACATTAAGCCAGCCGGATATAGATGCCCTTATCAGATCAAAAGGCGCCATGTATACCATATTGACGACTATCAGCAATACAGTCGGAATTTCAATGAATGAAATCAAAAAATTTTTTGTAGCAGGAACATTTGGCTCCTATATTGATCCAAGATCTGCTATAATACTTGGCATGTTACCGGATATTCCCATTGAAAAATTTGTATCCTTAGGGAATACGTCCCTAAAAGGGGCCCAAATGGTACTTTTATCAGCAGATGCAAGACAGGAAACAGAGAAGATACGTGACCAGATTGCCTATCTTGAATTAAATGTAAACCAGGAATTCATGAACCTTTTCAGTGCAGCAAAATTTATCCCTCATACTGACAGGTCATTATTTCCTTCGGTACCAATTGTTTCTACGGCAAACAACACCTGAAAGCCAGATCTGTCTTTGACTCCTGTCAAGGTTTTTGTTTAGTGCTCATAAATAAACGGCTATTGTACCCGGATCGTTACCTTACAGACCATGGGGACACATTCATGCGGTTAAAATTTTTGCATACCTTGATCCCGCACGAATTTTTCAGTTCACATATGGATATTATCCGACAATCAAGTTACCCTGTCTTGGATTACATGGTCATGAGTTTGTACCAACTTTTATGAAGTTTATGGATTGGAAACTTACCAGTGTCCACGGTCTACTTCCGAATGGGCACTATCTAACAGCAAAAAAAGGAGATGTTACATGAAGGTTCTTGTCAGTGATCAACTCTCTAATATAGGTGTGAAGCTCTTACAGGAAACTGAAGGGATAGAAGTAGACGTCAATACAGGTTTGAGTCATGATCAGCTCAAAGAAATTATAGGAGATTATGATGCCCTTGTTATTCGCAGTGCCACCAAAGTTACCGGGGATATCATAAAGGCAGCAAAAAAACTCAAGGTGATAGGAAGGGCAGGTATCGGCTTGGATAATGTAGATATTCCTGCTGCCAGCAAACAGGGTATCGTGGTAATGAATACACCAGATGGCAATACCATTACTACTGCAGAACATACAATTGCCATGATGATGGCCTTATCGAGAAATATTCCCCAGGCTACTGCATCCCTTAAGGCAGGCAAGTGGGAAAAGAAAAAATTAAAGGGGCGTGAGTTGTTCAACAAGACACTTGGTCTTATTGGCGTTGGACATATCGGTCGTATCGTGGCAGACAGGGCAAAGGGAATGAAAATGAAGGTAATTGTGTATGACCCATACATAAAGCCTGAAACCATTGAAAAACTGGGGATGAGATCCGTTTCCTTCGATGAGCTGCTTAAAGAGTCGGATTACATAACAGTTCATACACCCAAAACAGATGAAACCACCAACCTGATAGACAGCAACGCCATGAGCAAAATGAAACAGGGTGCAATGATAATAAACTGTGCCCGTGGTGGTATTGTCAATGAAGATGATCTTTACGAGGCACTTGAATCCGGTCATCTTGGAGGGGCCGCCCTTGATGTGTTTACGACAGAACCTCCGGGACAACACAGGCTTATGACCCTTCCCAATTTTATCTGCACCCCTCATTTGGGGGCATCTACCAAAGAGGCCCAGGATAATGTAGCCAAGGATGTCGCAAATCAGATCATTCTGTACCTGCTTCATGGCACTGTAAAGAATGCCGTTAATGTACCCAGTATCAGCTCTGAACTGATGAGCTTGCTCAGGCCATGGGCTGTTCTTACAGAAAAGCTGGGGCGTCTGCAGGCCCAACTTTCAAACAGCGCCATTATTGAGGTCACAATTAATTATGCCGGTTCAATAGCAGAACAGGATGTAACACCTTTAACCACTTCCATGCTTAAAGGTCTTATGGCTCCAATACTTGGCGATGATGTAAACTTTGTAAATGCGCCTTTTATAGCTGCCGAGCGTGGAATAAAGGTTGTAGAATCAAAAAGCCAGACTTCTGAAGATTTTTCAAGCCTGATAACATTGAAAGTAAAGACCCTTGAAGATGAAAATGTTGTCTCCGGTACTGTCTTTGGCAAAGACATGCACAGGATCTTGAGAATAAACGATTTTCGTCTTGAAGCAATTCCCGAAGGGCATAATCTGCTTATATACAACGAAGATATTCCGGGCACAATAGGGAAAATAGGAACAACTATCGGAAGACATGGAATCAATATCAATCGTATGCAGGTGGGGGAAGAAAAAGAAAAAGGTCGTAATGTTATTTTACTGACCACCAGTACTGTTGTTGACGATGACATTCTAAAAGAGCTTGAAAAATTGGACAATATTTTTTCTGTAAGGAGAATAGACTTATAGGAGATAAATATGGAAGAAAAAAAAGGCTTTGTAATTAAAGACAGACGCGCTTTTGACAAGGATGGAAAATTAAAAAAAAGTGCTGAATCCATGCATATCCCTGATGCCAAAGATACGGCAAAACCTGATAAACAGCAGAAAAATGCTCCACAGGAAAAAGAGGCCGATAAAGATAAAAAACAGCAAACCTCAACGCCTTTACCGGAAGTCAACTTTACCACACTTATTTTCAGCCTTAGCTCATCTGCCCTGTTTTATCTGGGTGAAGTAGCAGATCCGGAAACAAATCAGCCAAAAAAGGATTTAGCTCTTGCCAAACATACAATAGACACTATTTCGATGTTGAAGGATAAAACAAAAGGTAACCTTACAGACGAGGAAGACAAGTTCATTACCACTGTCATTGCAGATTTGAAATGGCGTTATGTAAAGGCCATTGGGTAACATATTAGACCTGTATGAAGCAACCTTGTCCTTTTATTATCAAATCTCCGGGTTGCGGGGTATCTGATCCGGAGGTTTGTGTTCAAACAAGATATAATTTTGTGCCTAAGCACATAACAATATGACTGAAAGCAAAAATTTCAAGGGTGTTCTGACCATAAAAACACCCTGCAAAATAAACTTCAGGCTGAAGGTACTGAATCGAAGAAAGGACGGTTATCATAACCTTTCTTCGATAATGGTGCCGGTAGCTCTTTATGATTATATCAAAATCTCCCCTGTGGCTTCCGGTATCAAGGTTGCTTGTCCTTCCCTTTCCATACCCGAGAAAAACAATATTGTATACAAGGCCATAGATGCCTTTTTTTCAAAAGCCAGGGTTAATTATGGCATTTCTGTCAACATAGACAAACACATACCTGCAGGTGCAGGATTGGGTGGGGGCAGCAGCGACGCTGCGGCTGTTCTTAAGGCCCTTAACACTATTGTTCCCAACCCGCTTTCAGATAATACCCTTGAAGACCTTGCTTTAAGCCTTGGCGCAGATGTTCCATTCTTCCTGAAAAACATTCCATGCATTGCAAAGGGTGTGGGAAACATTATAACTCCGATAAAAAACTGGCCAAAATTCTGGTATGTTATTGTAACGCCTCCCATCAACATTTCCACATCATGGGTTTATTCCAATCTTAATTTGAAGTTGACAGAACATGAAGACAAGGCTATAATTGAGCGGTTTGGGATGGATAATTCCAATGTCTTTTCCATGCTTGAAAATGACCTGGAAAAAGTCACTGTCGGCATGGTCCCTTCCATCCAAACCATAAAAGACACCCTGCTGGAGCTTGGAGCTTCCGGTTCCCTTATGTCAGGCAGCGGACCAAGTGTGTTTGGGGTATTTGAATCTGAAGATAAGGCCAAATCAGCATTTCATTCAATAGGTTCCCGTAATCTGGGAGATACTTTCGTATGCGCAGGCCTTTAGGTAGTGCCCGCCCGGAAACAGATCTTGATCCCTATCTGGTTCCCAGCCCATAAACAGATCAAAGGATTATCTGCAGGCATACATATATTTCACCAGAAATCTCCCGGACTGACACCGAGATTGTACAAAAAGATCATTGATGGATGGAACGAGACAAACGGCACATAAAAAGGAAAGCGTGTCTTATATTTTTTCCGGATTCTGATTTAAGTTATTGGGGTGTCGTCAAGCGGTAAGACACGGGTTTTTGGAGCCCGCATTCGGAGGTTCGAATCCTCCCACCCCAGCCACATAATATTGTATTTTTTTGATTTTGGTTTTACAAACAGACGCATTTTTTTACCGTGCATTGTTGTGTCGTAATAATTTAAGGTGCTGCAAATGAAATTGTTTGGGGGAACATCCAATCCCCTGTTGCTTGCCGAGGTTTGTGACTATCTTGGTATAGCGCCAGGTAAAATTGTTGTAAAAAAATTCAGTGACGGAGAAACACTCGTTGAAATCGGAGAAAATGTCAGAGGAAGGGATGTCTTTGTCCTTCAATCCACCAGCCCGCCGGTAAACGACAACCTGATGCAACTTCTAATCATTATGGATGCCTTGAAACGGGCATCTGCTGAACGCATAACTGCTGTTATCCCTTACTTTGGCTATGCCCGTCAGGACAGAAAGGTAAAACCTCGTGTCCCTATTACTGCCAAACTTGTTGCAGATATCATAACTGTTGCAGGAGCAGCAAGGGTGGTTTCAATGGACATGCATGCCGGACAGATACAGGGATATTTCAATATTCCTGTAGATAATATATTTGCCGCACCCATACTGTTAAGGTATATACAGGCAAAAATAAAAAACAATCTTGTCATTGTTTCGCCTGATGCAGGAGGAGTGGAAAGAGCCAGGGCATTTGCAACCAGACTTAATGCAGGGCTTGCAATTATAGACAAACGGCGTGAAGGGCCAAATGTATCTGAGGTAATGAACATAATAGGAGAGGTAAGGGGAAAGACATCTGTAATCCTTGATGACATGGTTGACACTGCAGGCACTTTGACACAGGCTGCTGTAGCCCTTAGAGAGAGAGGATCAAATGATATCTATGCCTGCTGCACACATCCTGTCCTTTCAGGCCCTGCTATTGACAGAATCAACAATGCCCCAATTGATCACCTTGTTGTCACAAACACAATCCCCTTGAACATCAATGCAAAAGATTGCGAAAAGATCAAAGTATTATCAATAGCCCAGCTTTTGGGGGAAACAATAAAGAGAATATACTCTTCCAATTCAGTAAGTACCCTGTTTGTTTAATACAGGTTATCAGAAACAACGGTTTACCTGCTTTGACAGGTTTTGTGCCAAAGCAGATTTTATTTGTCAGACAATAAACAGGTCTTCATTCATCCATGGCCTTTTTGCGCAATCTCTATGTCAGTCTGAGGGGTTCCTTGCGGGACATCTGTATGCCCCTGCACAATTTCTTAGGTTTGACTGATCTTGCACAAAAACCACATCCATGGGTTGGAAGCCGAACTTGAGCACACAGTCAGTCTCCCCTATGGATACGCACAAACTAACAGTGCAAACCGAAATTTTTTGGAGGAAACAAACCAATGGATTATATATCACTTTCAGTTCAAAAAAGAGACATTAAAGGCAAAAGAGCTGCCAGAAAGATAAGGGCCGGGCATAAACTGCCTGCTGTTTTTTATGGGCCGGGCACACTCCCTGTGATGCTGACAGTTGATTACTCTGAACTGGAGGAAATTGTAACAAAAGGAAGCAGCGAACAGACCATTCTTGATCTTCATCTGAACACAGACAACGGAATTGAAACCAAAAAGGCCATGTTAAAGGAACTTCAAACAGATCCGTTGAGCGGCACCTATTTGCATGTCGATTTTTATGAGATTTCAATGGACAGGGATATTACCCTTAATATTCCGATTCAGCTTGTCAACACTCCTGTAGGGATATCAAACGGGGGGATATTGCAACAGATCAGACGGGAAATTGAAATTACGTGCAAGCCTGACAAACTGATTGAGTCAATAGAAATAGATGTATCAGGACTTGATATCGGAGATTCCTTACATATAAGAGACATTGTTTTACCCAAAGGCGTCACAACATCGGAAGATGGGCATCTGACTGTTGCTGTCGTAGCTGCCCCCTCTGCAGAAAAGGCCGTAGAAACAGAAGAAGAGGCAGAGGAGACAGAAGCAGAAGAGACAGAAGCAGATAACAGTGAAAACCAATAAATTCAGAAAAAGGGGGTGGTACAGAGAGATAAGACGTCCAAAATGTATTTAATTGTAGGTTTGGGTAATCCTGGTTCAAAGTATGCCGAAACACGCCATAATGTGGGTTTCAGGGTTTTAGATTGCTGGAGCCGGAAGATTGGTGAAAGCATGAACCGTCAGTCTTTTAATGCATATTTTACTCGAACCAGGTTTGAGGATAAAAACGTTGTTTTATTATGCCCGCTAACATTTATGAACTTGAGCGGAAAGTCGGTCAGAGAATGTCTTGATTATTTCAAGATTGCAAACAACAATCTCCTTGTAGTTCATGATGATATCGATTTGCCTGTTGGCAGGGTAAAAGTTGCAAAAAACAGTGGCGCTGGTGGCCACAGAGGGGTTCTATCTGTAATTCAACATCTTGGCACAAAGGATTTTGTACGTGTCAAGATCGGCATTGGACGCCCTCAAAACGGAGAACAGGTTGACCGGTATGTTTTATCGTGCTTCGCTGAACACGAAAGGGAGACCATTGAAAAGGCCATTGACCTGGCTGTCTATGCCTGTGAACTGTTTGTTTTGAAAGGGGTTGGCAGGGCAATGAATACTGTTAATTGCCAAAATGTTTTCACTTAGTTTTTATCCATGAATGGCTATTTCTCGTAACTTTTAAGGCTGTCTGTGTTAAATTAATCAGACAAATCAAACCCTTTGCAGAATATTCAATGTTACTCAATATCAAGCAGGGGGTAGATGACAATCAAAAAAACCATATCAAGCATTTTGAGGGACGATATTTAAACCTGATCCAATAAAACAATGTGTCTTGAAAAGGTTTTCAGAGCTTGTCTCAAGGCAATGAAAAGGGGCTTTTGAGAATCTTTGGCATGTATTTCTGAAAAGCTGTTAACTGTCAGTGAAAATCATTGAGGAGGAAAAAAGAATGCAGCAACTAACTGTCTATGCACCGTTTTTGGGTATTTTAAGCCTGGTGATTGCTTTTCTGCTCTATCTTTATGTCAAACAGCAGCCAAATGGAAATCCAATGATGCAGGAATTGGAAAAGATGATCCATGAAGGTGCCATGGCATTTCTTAAAAAGGAATATTCCATACTGGCCATATTCATAGCAGTAGTATTCATACTGTTAGGTATATTATTAGGAGAATGGAGAACATCAGTTGCGTTTGTGACAGGAGCCATATGTTCCATGATAGCCGGCTTTTCCGGTATGACGGCTGCAACAAGGGGTAATTCCCGTACTGCAGAGGCTGCAAACAAATATGGGCAGGCAAAGGCACTTGATGTTTCATACTTTTCCGGTTCAGTTATGGGACTGGCAGTTGGAGGCCTCGGAGTCTTGGGGGTTGGCTTCTGGTTCTGGATTTATGGAGGAGATCCTGCTACTGCGAAATATATAAATGGGTTTGCCATGGGTGCAAGTTCCATTGCACTGTTTGCCCGTGTAAGCGGTGGTATATACACAAAGGCAGCAGACGTTGGCGCTGATCTTGTAGGCAAGGTGGAAGCAGGAATTCCTGAAGATGATCCCCGAAATCCCGGGGTTATAGCAGATAATGTTGGCGACAATGTCGGTGACATCGCCGGTATGGGTGCTGACATTTTTGAATCATTTGTGGGTGCTGTAATTGCTACCGTTGCCATAGGTGCAACACTTACTGTCTCACCGGCATTTATTGCAAAATTTCCAGTGTTAAAGGGGCTTACACCTGTTGCCATCAAATTAAAATTTATGTCTATGCCGATACTTGTTGTTATGGCAGGTTTGTTCAGCTCTTTTTTCGGCGTTTTCTCAATAAAACTTTTTCAAAAAGGTAATCCCGCCTCGGCACTAAGATATACCACTTTTATAGCAGCCATAATTTTTGTATTACTGACAGCTATAATTACAAAGGCAATAGGTATGCCCATGGGTGCATTCTGGGCTGTTTTTTCAGGGTTGCTTTGTGGTATTGCTATCGGTCTTTTAGCTGAATATTACACCTCAGGTCCTCCTGTACGCAGGATTGGCGAACAAACGAAAACAGGGCCTGCAACAGTTATCATTGCAGGTTTGGCTGTTGGAATGGAGTCTACCTATCTTCCAATGTTAGGTATATGTATAGCTATATTTATTGCGTTTCATGCTGCCGGCATATACGGCATCGGTCTTTCAGCAGTAGGCATGCTGGCAACAGTAGGTGCAACAATGACTGTTGATGCCTATGGTCCAATCGCTGATAACGCGGGCGGTATTACCGAAATGGCAGGTCTGGGAGCTGAAACAAGGAAGATTACAGATGGCCTTGATGCACTTGGAAATACAACTGCGGCAATTGGAAAGGGCTTTGCAATAGGTTCTGCGGCCCTTACGGCCTTGGCTCTTTTTGTGGCCTTTTCTCAGTCTGCAGGGCTGACCATTATAGATATGAAGAATCCGATGGTTGTTATAGGCACATTTATCGGCGCCATGGTTCCAATGCTATGTGCTGCATTGACAATGACATCTGTTGGCAGAGCCGCATTTGCAATTGTGGAAGAAATTCGCCGCCAGTTCAGAGACATTCCGGGACTGCTTGAAGGCAAAGAAGGAGCGAAACCTGATCCGGCAACATGTGTCGCCATCGCTACTGATGCCTCTTTGAAAGAAATGATTGCTCCGGGTTTGGTTGCTATCCTGACCCCTGTATTGGTGGGTTTCCTGCTTGGTAAAGAGTCATTGGCAGGCTTACTGCTCGGTGCAACTGTTATGGGTGCATTTCTTGCCCTGTTTATGGCTAATGCAGGTGGAGCATGGGATAATGCGAAAAAATGGATTGAAGAAGGAAACATGGGAGGAAAAGGTTCTGATAATCATAAGGCAGCAGTTGTAGGTGATACTGTTGGCGATCCTTTCAAAGACACATCAGGTCCGGCAATGAATATTCTGATCAAGTTGATGTCAGTTGTTTCTCTCGTTATTGCACCTACCCTTCCTGCTATTGGGTGGTTGATGTCAATGATGTAAAAGATACACAGTTAGCACCCATTTGTGACAGCATTTGAGTGCTAACTGTTTTCCATCCACAAACAACATTTTCAGGCTAATAAAAAACTTGTACGTTTCCGTCCAATATCTTGAGTTTCCGGATGTTATTAAAAGGATGGTATTTCTGGAATAAAAGCCCTGTCCAAGGCAGTAAAACCAAGCACTCTGTACAGGTCAAAAAGAATTTAAAACTCATCAGTGTTTACGCTCCATTTATGGATAGGCACTGACCACCTTAAGATAAGGCGACTGTTTTGTAATTTGTTCAAACGAACAAATTCTGTCTCAGTCTGAGTAATGATTTAATTATCCATCCATAACTTACTGTTTTGCCTGCATGCTTATGTTCAAATTCTGATCCCGGATATATATGTGGTTAAGATTTCACATGCCTTGAACCAGACTTCCTCGTTTATGGATGGATACTGATTCATAACCTCATATACTTCAACGATAAAAGAACTTGCTTTGGTTATATTCTAAGCGGAATTGTCTTTGTTAACGGACCGGGCATGTACTTGATTCAGATAGCTACTGTTTTCTTGTTGCTATACCATGTTTTTTCCATGGGCAATAATAACAGTAAAGCGTTTTCCGGGGAGGAACTTGTATGTTCAAGGTAGGTGATTTGGCTGTATATCCTGCTCATGGCGTAGGGATCATCGAAAAGATAGAAACCCAGGAAATATCAGGTTGTCAGCAAGACTTTTATGTTATGAGGATACTTGATAATAACATGATTATAATGATACCTACCAACAATGTTGATAATGTCGGCCTAAGGGAAATAATCAGGCAATCAGATGTGTCCAAACTTTATTCTATATTGAAACAGAAGGAAATCTCGATAGACAACAGAACATGGAACAGACGTTACAGAGAACATATGGACAAGATTAAAACAGGTTCTGTTTTTGATGTGGCAGAGGTTTACAGGGATCTTCTTGTGCTTGGTTCAGACAAGGACCTTTCTTTTGGAGAAAAAAAGATGCTTGAAACCGCCAGGGCACTGTTGGTAAAAGAAATCTCACTTGCCAAAAATGTAAACGAAGATCAGGTCCAAAAAGATATAGACAGAATATTTTCCTGACTGGGAACAATATGGCAATTCCGCAGATTGACGCAGAGATTGTGCAAAAAGACCATTTATGCATAAAAACCAACTAAAGCGTTAATATGCCTGTTGCAGAAGAACCGAATACAGATTTCAAGTTCGATATAGAGAAACGTTTTTCGAATTTACGAATTGATGTTTTTCTTTCTTCAACAAAAGTGGGCCTTTCACGCTCCAGAATACAGACTGCAATAAAAAACGGTGAAGTTTTATTAAATGGTCACTGTATCAAATCAAGCTACAGACTAAAGACAGGTGATCAGGTTTCTATCTCAATATCTTCTCCCAAAAAAGCTCCTTTTTTAACCCCCGCTGTCATTGATTTTGGCATTATACATGAAGACAGATTTCTTATTATAGTAAACAAACCCGCTGGTCTTGTAGTTCACCCCGCCCATGGTCATATGCAAGATACCCTGGTCAATGGTCTTCTTATGCATTGCAATGATTTATCTGGAATAGGAGGAGAGCTTCGTCCCGGAATAATCCACAGGCTTGATAAGGATACATCCGGAATTATGCTGGTTGCCAAAAACGATAATGCCCATACTTTTTTAACGCATCAGTTCAAATCCAGGAAAGTCAAGAAGGAATACATTGCACTTGTGAACGGACATTTTAAATCCGATGAAGGAGAAATTGATTTGCCAATAGGCCGTCATCCCTTAAACAGGAAAAAAATGGCGGTTGGATTTTCAAAGGGCAGACCGGCATTTACTGTTTGGCGTAAAATAGAGGAATTTGACAGCGGTTTTACTTTGATATCAGTTTTACCCAAGACGGGTCGGACTCATCAGATACGTGTGCACATGTCTTATATCGGCCATCCCATTGTTGGCGATACTATTTATGGATTTAACAATAAAAAATGGTGGAACAGGGGATTTTCCAATACAAAACCAGGGAATAATCTCTCTTTTATAAACAGGCAGATGCTACATGCAAAGGCCATCACTTTTATACATCCCCATGATAAAGAGTATGTAACTTTTGATGCCCCTGTCCCCCCTGACATGTTACACGCAATACATGTTTTGAGGGACTGAGCCTGTACAGCTCCCATTTCCAGACAAGTCCGGGCTCCAGCAGAAGTTTCAATTCCCTGTACCCTTGGGGTATTTAATTCCACTGTCTTGCATAACGACTTCCTGTTTTCATAAATACAATACTTTTTGCACATCAAGACTAAAATCTTCGTTCTTTTCAATCTTGAAAAACAGGTCATACCTTCCTGTTAAGGTCTGCATCTTTGTGCCCGGTCAATCTGCTTGAAATCTTTGCATAATATTTCCCTTTTTACCCGATTTATGTGCCCGGCCTGTTTGTATGCCTGAAAACTTAAGCAAAATGAAGCAATTGATTTACATCCATTCAGAAACAGACCTTGGGTATAACAGGTTTCCAATCTGCAGATGAAATTTTTTGTACAAAGGTCAAATTAAATCAAGGAATTATCCACAGACGATATTGTACAGTACACCACCCACACAAGAACCCCCGTATATTGACACAGGGATTGTGCAATGTGGCCATTTATGAACGGAAAACAGTGAAGATTTTATTGTTAAATATTGATTCCTCAAAATTTTGTACTTTAATTTAACGGAGAGTTTAATGAATCTTGTAGAACTTAAAAAGATGAGTATTACAGAACTTACAAAACTGGCCAAGGAGCTTAATATTGAAGGCGCTTCTGGGATGAAAAAACAAAATTTAGTGTTTTCTCTGCTTCAGGCCAATTCAGAACGTAATGGAACGATTTATGGAGAAGGTGTCCTTGAGATACTACCGGATGGTTTTGGTTTTTTAAGGGCCACTGATGCCAATTATCTGCCGGGTCCTGATGATATATACATATCACCGTCTCAGATACGACGGTTTAATCTCAGGACAGGTGATACCATATCCGGTCAAATTCGTCCTCCAAAAGAATCAGAAAGGTATTTTGCATTATTAAAGGTTGAAAAGGTTAACCATGAAAATCCTGAAATAGCGAGAGAAAAGATATTATTCGACAACCTGACACCACTTTATCCCAACGAAAGAATAATACTTGAAACAACTCCTGACAACATTTCTGCAAGACTGATAGATTTGTTAATACCTATCGGCAAGGGACAAAGAGGCTTGATTGTAGCTCCTCCACGTACTGGAAAGACTGTGCTTCTTAAAAATATTGCGAACAGTGTCAGCGCCAATTATAAGGACATCCACAAGATAGTTCTTCTTATAGATGAAAGGCCGGAAGAGGTAACTGACATGGCCAGATCCGTTGATGCTGAAGTGATCAGCTCAACTTTTGATGAACCTCCCCAAAGACATGTTCAGGTTGCCGAAATGGTCATTGAAAAGGCCAAACGCCTGGTTGAGCACAAAAAAGATGTAATGATTCTTTTAGACAGTATCACGAGGTTAGCCAGGGCGTATAATTCTGTATTGCCACCAAGCGGAAAGATACTCTCAGGAGGTTTGGACTCGAATGCATTACACAAACCCAAACGTTTTTTCGGAGCCGCAAGAAATATTGAAGAAGGCGGGAGTATTACCATCATTGCAACGGCACTGATTGATACGGGAAGCAGAATGGATGAAGTAATATTTGAAGAATTCAAGGGTACAGGAAATATGGAAGCCCATTTGGACAGAAAACTGTCTGACAGAAGAATTTTTCCGGCAATTGATATAAATCGTTCCGGAACAAGAAAAGAAGAATTGTTGTTAGATTCTGATGACTTGAATCGTATATGGATATTGCGGAAACTGCTGTCTCCACTTACACCGGTAGACAGCATAGAATTTTTACTTGAAAAAATAAAAGGAACAAAGAATAATAAAGAGTTTTTGGCATCTATGAACGGATAAACAAATTTGTATCCCTTTTCGTAAAACATATATAAGATCAAATACAAAAAAGGGTACGGCTTGCAATAAAAACAAGGGAGAAAAACAGATCATGAAAAAAGGAATTCATCCTGAATATCATAAGGCAATAGTACGATGTGCATGCGGAAACGAATTTGAAACAGGTTCAACAGCTAAAGAAATATCCGTTGAAATCTGCTCCAAGTGTCATCCTTTTTTTACAGGTAAACAGAAATTAGTTGATTCTGCCGGACGTGTTGAAAGGTTTAGACGCAAGTATGCTAAATTCCAAAAAAAGAACGCATAGAGGGACTATGTACACAATCCGATATTTGTAACATTGCAGCATATATAGTTATTTCATAAATGTCTCTGTGCAGGATCAAGCAGATCAAAAGCACAGAGTCGTACAGACCTTAAACAAGAAATCCCGCAGATTGACGTGGGGATTGTGGAATGTGCAGTACATTTATGAACAGAAAAACAGTTAGCACAGCTTTTCTGAAAACCCCATAAAAGACTCTTGAAGTTGTTGAAAAAAGTCTGTTCTGTCTTTTAAAGGCGGCATCTTTAACTTCGGTAAATCCTTTTAGGTTTCAATATGTTTTCAAAGATAAAGGAAATAGAAGAACGTTACCAGGAACTTGAAGGAAATTTGAGCAGGCCTGATATCATACAGAATCAGAAAACATACCAGGAATATGCCAGAGAACACAGTATACTTGCCCCTATCATAACTACATACAAAAAATATGAGGCTATAAGGGAAGAAATTGAAAACAACAGGTCTTTGTTACATGATCCGGATCCTGAAATAAAAAAACTCGCAGAAGAAGAAATAGAGGCATTGCAATTAAGCCTTTATGATCTGGAAAAGGATATGAAGCTGCTTCTGTTACCAAAGGATCCCAATGACACAAAAAACATATTACTTGAAATAAGGGCAGGTACTGGCGGTGAAGAAGCAGCCCTGTTTGCAGCAGACCTTTTCAGGATGTACAGCAGATATGCCGAGTCCAAATTGTGGAGGACTGAAATACTGAGCCAAAATATAACAGGTAAAGGCGGTTTTAAAGAAATCATACTGTTAATTGAAGGTAAAATGGTCTATAGCAGGCTGAAGTACGAAAGCGGTGTACATCGTGTTCAACGTGTTCCTGAAACCGAGTCTCAAGGCAGAATACATACCTCAGCCGTTACTGTGGCCGTGTTGCCTGAAGCAGAGGATATTGAAGTGGAAATTGACCCTGAAGATCTGAGAATCGATGTTTACCGTGCCTCAGGACATGGTGGCCAACATGTAAATGTAACCGATTCAGCAGTCCGTATTACACATATCCCTACAGGTTTGGTCGTTACCTGTCAGGATGAAAAATCTCAACACAAAAACAAAGCAAAGGCCATGAAGGTTCTCAAATCCCGTCTTCTTGATCTCATGCAGAATGAACAGGATTCAAAGATATCAAAGGAGCGGAAAAACCTCGTTGGATCAGGAGATCGAAGTGAAAGGATCAGAACATACAATTTTCCCCAAGGCAGAGTGACTGATCACAGGATTGGCCTTACCTTGTACAAACTTGATAATATCATGGAAGGAGAACTGGACCTTATAACTGAACCACTTATAACACACTTCCAGACAGAGGCACTTAAAACCAGTTCTTTTTGACTGCACACAAAAATCCCCTTTTGAAAATCTTGACCCGATTTTGAACATCAAATGGCAAGGTCTGAAAATCAGAGGACATTCATACCTTATTTATCAGACTGTCAAATTTTTGTATTCTTTGTATCAAATCTGCGATATTGACACCGGCTTTCTGTAATGAATGAAAGGAGATGGAAAATCAAGGACCTTTTGCAAGTTGCATCTGATTACCTAAAGGCCCAAAACATAGACAGCCCTCGCCTTACCGCTGAAATTCTTCTGTCCCACCAGCTAAAACTTGACCGCATCAATCTGTACCTCAATTTTGACAAGCCTCTTACTCAATATGAAGTTTCCGGTTTCCGCTCTCTTGTAAAAAGGCGCATTAAACGGGAACCTGTTCAATACATTACAGGTGTACAGGAATTTTGGTCATTGAAATTCAGGGTGGACAAACGTGTCCTGATTCCCAGATCTGACAGCGAAATACTTGTAGAAAAGGCAATTGAAAAAGCAGCTTTATTCCACAAACAGACAGGTCTTGCTCCCAGGATACTGGACCTGGCAACCGGTAGCGGGGTCTTAGCCATATCCATATGCAGGGAAATCCCTGATGCCATGTTATGGGCAACGGATATATCCAAAGAAGCCCTTGATATTGCAAGATATAATGCCAAGGCACATGGGGTATATGACAGAATCAGGTTTATTGGGGGGGACTTATGGACACCTGTTGAAAAGATGAAAGGTTTTTTTGATATTATTGTTACTAATCCGCCATATATTGCTGAAGAGGAATATCAATCTCTCCAACCCGAGGTGCTCTATTGGGAACCTGTTATCGCCCTGAATGGAGGAAGGAAAGGAATGGTCCTTATCAAAAAGATTATCAAATATGCCTGCCGCTACATGAAACAAGGGGGATGGTTAATGATTGAAATGGCTCCAGCTCAATCATTACATGCAACAAGACTCATGGAAGAACATTCATCATACACAAATATATCCCGAATAAAAGATTATACCCAACAATACAGGATTGTTATGTGCCAAAGGTCATAGTATTATGCATCAAAGAACAGGGCAAAAAAAACCATACAATAAAACAGACTTTTGAAGCAGATTTATATGAAAATCCTTCATACAGACGAGTCTGTATTGCCGGGTACAGTGCTTTCATTGTTTGTTGTGGTTTGTAAAACAAATCCAGAAATGCCGGTTAACTGCTTAAAAGGACGCATATACCATTGGGTTTTGTACACAAAGAAATGAAAAAACTCATGGGGAAGGCCATACATAAATACTCCATGATAAAAAACGGAGACCATGTTATGGTGGCCATATCAGGGGGAAAAGACAGTCTTTCCCTTTTGTGGCTCTTAAAGGAACGTATAGAGCGTATCCCCATTGACTACAAGATTACGGCAGTACATATTGATCCTGGATTCGGTAAAAACTCATCAGAATCCCTGGCAAAGTTTTTTACAGATTACGGCTTTGATTACAGGATAATCAAAACGGATATTGGCCCCCGTTCTCACAGAAAAGAAAACAGAGAAAATCCCTGTTTTCTATGTTCCCGCATGCGCAGAAAACTGCTGTTTGAGCTGGCAGAAGAGCTGAAATGTACCAGCATTGCCTTTGGTCACAACAAGGATGATGTGATTGAAACATTCTTTTTAAATACTTTCTACAGTGCTTCCTTAAGCACAATGCTGCCGGTTCAGAATTTATTTAATGGCAAACTGACAGTCATAAGGCCTCTATATCTGATTGAAGAAGGGCTTGTACAACGTTATGCAAAGGCAATGGGATGGCAGGAGATAGACCTGGGCTGTCCCTCAGCAGGAATTTCCAAAAGGCAGGTCATCAAGGATATGTTGCAAGGTTTTTACAGATCCAACAAAAAGATCCGTGGCAACATCTTTCACGCCATTCACAATATAATCCCTGAATACCTGCCATAACGATATGACACACACCTGTTCACAAATATAAAGGCATCTGTTTTAAAAAATGAGAAGGTTTGTTCAATATCCAAGGTATATGAAAAGTTCAACCGCAGATATATGTATTTTCAGACGAAAATTCAAACAAAATCTGATGTGTTAACCTCAAGTTCAAGGAAAAAAATGATTATCAAAAGATTGACAGACAGATTAGGACTGGAAAAAGAAGAAGTATCAGAGCTGTTACAGCTTTACACGGAAACAACAGGCAAGGATATCCAAACCCTGAAAACAGCCCTTGAGACAAAAGATACAACCCTTGCCCATAAAAAGGCCCATGCAATAAAAGGTGCCTCAGGGAATATGGGGCTGACAACAATATACGAACTGGCTATAGAAATAGATGATCGTGTACAATCCAATTCACTGGATGGCCTGGAAGATATCTGGGCAAAACTTTACAGAGAATATCAAAATCTCATCAATGAAATTAAAGAATCAGAGAGTTGATATGCTGAAAAGGCCCTGTTTGCCATAAATCATATGGCCAATAAACGGATTTTCTGATCCCCATACATACAATACAGATCATACAGATAAAATATGGCTTAATCTTTTTTGCTGTTTTTAATTATATGGTGCCTGATAACAAGAAAAACACCGAACACCACTACAAGAGTAACACTCATTATCATACCAGAATAATCAGGATACCTGCAAATCACAACATTTTTAACTATATACATAACAGGCACTGCAACAACGAACCAGATTATCAAGGGAATAAAATTCTTCATATCTACAATATGCTCCTAATAGCTCAGGACCTTTGAAAAACCCTTAACTTTCAAAAGACTATCTCCCAAAATATTTTATCCTTCACAACAATCCCAGCAATGTCCTGTAACATAAAAAGACATCGCATAATAGCTTCATTTCATATAAACACATGCATTAGCAAGTTTCAGGTATCAGCTCAATAACAGGGGGATAACAGCAAACGTAACACCGGGGCAGGAGGATTTTCTTCCGCTCCGGGCCTCCGGTCTTCTGCTCTCCCGCTTCCAGCCCTGAAGATGGCTTCAGCTATTTTGATCCAGTCATGCCGGTTTGGGCAGTTTTTTATTTACCGAGACAAAACCGGCTGAATATATTCTCAATAACCTCGTCAGAGGTGATCTCTCCTGTTATCTCTCCCAATGCATCAATCCCGGATTTAAGTTCAAAGGCCACAATTTCCATCGGCCTTTTTTGTTGCATTTCAAATGCAGCAGACTGAAAACAGGCATCTGCCTTCTCCAATGCCTGCCTGTGCCTCGCATTTGGTACAATATTAGAGGAAGTTGTATCTGTATCCCCCGCCAAAACAGAAGCAGCAATAGTATCTGAAAGTGTGTCCATACCCTCCCCTGTCAAGGCAGATATCCTGACAGTATCAAGGCCCTTAAAAATATCCGGATATTCTTCCATATCAAAACCGGCAGGCAGATCGATTTTATTGATAACCACAAGAGATTTTTTTTCACGGCACTTTAAAAGGATATCCATATCAGATTCTGTTAAAGGACGGCTGGAATCAATGACAGCCAACAGAAAATCAGCCTCATTAATTTTTTTTAATGTTAACTCAAGGCCAATCAACTCCACCTCATCTGCAGTCTGTCTGAAACCGGCAGTATCCATCAGGCAGAAAGGAATACCCCTGATATTAACAGATGAATCAATTACGTCTCTTGTAGTACCAGGAACAGGAGTTACAATCGCCCTTTCTTCATTCAAAAGACGGTTAAGCAGGCTTGATTTACCAACATTAACACTGCCAACAATGACGGTCTTTATGCCTTCTATCCACAACCTTTTTGTCCTATGTGCCTCTACAAGTTTTTCTATCGGCCGGATCAGACAGTTCTGTATCTGTTGAACTATCTGATTTTCATGAAGAATCTCATCTTCTTCAGGAAAATCAATAACAACTTCCACAGATGCAAGTATATCTAATGCCTGTTTTTTAAGTTGTTCAATTCTGTTTCTGAAAGACCCGTTTATCTGTTGAGAGGCAAGACGCAGACCTGTTTCAGACCTGGAATTTATAACATCAACTATGGCCTCTGCCTGAGTAAGATCCATTCTGCCATTCATAAACGCCCTGAAAGTAAATTCTCCAGGTTTTGCCAATCTTGCCCCCTGCTCCAGCACAATCCTCAGAATTTTATCAAGAAGCACATAACCGCTATGAGAATTGATTTCAATAATATCTTCCCTGGTGTAGGAATGAGGAGATTTCATATATGACAGCAGGACTTCATCAATAACAACATCACGGTCCGGATCATACAGACTGCCAAGATAAAGGTGGTGAGTCTCAAAAACCCTGACAGGTTTTGCAGGCAGGAAGATACGGGAGGCTATATTGTATGACCGAGGTCCGCTTATACGTATGATACCTATTCCTGCCTGGCCAACAGGAGTAGATATAGCTGCAATAGTATCATTACCAAGCAGAGGTTGATCTGCTTTTTCACAACACCCTGAATCTCTGTTGATGCTATCCCTGTGACACATAAAACTTGCCTGGTTTCCAATTCATCAGTCAATGCCCAGGACACTGCGGGGTTTAAAGTACAAACACAACAGCGCCATAAAAGGGCGGCCATGCCCTGTTTCCGGAACACTTTTTCATGAGGACAGAAAAACAGGAAACCACCCTGAAATAAACATACAGAACAGACCATCCCTGAGACCTGGGGCAGAAAAAAATTCTCCTGCCCCGGTGGTACGTTCGCTGTTATCCCCCTGTTATTGAGCTGATACGCATATTTTTATATCTCTTAAGAGACCAGATTATGCAGATTTAGTCTTGATATACCGACTCGGGAAAATCACAACTCTTTTTAAATGTCCATCTCCCTTGCTACGAGTCTCAAGGTTTTTATCATTTCTCAATGTCATATGCACTGTTCTTCTGTCCTTTGGATTGAGCAAATCGGTTGAAACAGGCTTCATTGTTCTTTTTGCCTTTTCACCCAGCTTGATAGCTGCTTGAACAAGAAAATCTTGCCGCCTTTCCCTGTAATTTTCAGAATCAATAACTACATTGGCCCTTTTTCCAAGGGCCTTGCTCACTATCTTGTTCACAATAAATTGAAGGGCATCCAGTGTCTGACCTTTTCGGCCTATCAACAACCCTGTCTTATCCCCTTCAATTTTAAGAAAAACAGCGCCTTCCTTCTCCTCATCCCGTACAACGAGATTTTCTAACGGCATAAGTCCAAGTATGTTCTCAAGGGCATCTTTTGCTATAACAGCCGCATCCGGTTCAGCCTGGGTATGGTTCTCCAAAGGCCTTTCTTCTTCACTTTTCTTTTCTTTAACCTTTTCCTTGACTTTGATCTTTGCCTTTTTCCCCCCTACCAATCCAAAAATTCCGGCGGACCCTGGCTCAACAACTTCGATGTCTATTTCATCTTCGGCAAGATTAAGCTTGCGGCAGGCGATTTTTATAGCATCTTCCGTAGTCTTACCTGTAAATTCAAAACATGTCATTTATAGCCTCCAAGTGATAGATAGTGCCCATCCAGAAATAGACCGTGGGCATTAGCAAGTTTCCAGTCTGTAAATGAGATTTTTTGCGCAAGATCAAGTAAATCAAGAGATTATGCTGAGGCGTACATCCCCAAAACACAAGGAATCCCGTAGATTGACACAGAGATTGTGCAAAAAGACCATTTATGGATGGGAACCAGATACCTACGCTGATCGTTTCTGAATAAAATACTGCTGAATTATGGAAATAATATTGTTAAATAACCAGTAAAGAACCAGTCCTGATGGAAAATTAATAAACATGACAGTAAAAATTACCGGTAACAGTAACATTACCTTGGCCTGTGTTGGATCCCCGGCAGTAGGTGTCATCTTTTGCTGAACAAACATGGATACCCCCATTAAGATTGTCAGTACCGGAATACCATATGGAGGAGTCATAAAAGGTATGTGAAATGAAAAATGAAACAGACGATCCGGAGCCGAAAGGTCTGTAATCCATAACACAAAAGGCGCATGCCTTAATTCAATTGCACACCCAAGAAGTCTGTAAAGGGCAAAAAACACAGGAAGCTGGATGATCATTGGAAGACAGCCCCCCATGGGATTAACCTTGTAGGTCTTATAAAGAGCCATGATTTCTTTGTTCATCTGCTCTCTGTCATTCTTATATTTTTCCCTTATTTTGGCCATCCTGGGCTGAAGCTTCTGCATTTCCTTCATAGACTGGTAACTCTTACGAGAAAGGGGCCAAAAAACGATCTTTATTAAAATCGTAAGAAGGATGATGGATATTCCATAATTATGTACATAACGATTTATCAGACGTAAAGAATACAAAAGCGGTTTGGCAATGATATCAGTCCAACCAAAGTTGACAGCCCTATCAAGGTCAGCTCCTACAGACTTCAATATACCAAGATCACGCGGTCCCATATATAGCTTGTAAACAGCAAAAACTTTTCCTGCCGGAACTACAGACACATCAGATCCAAAAAAGTTTGCCGATAAAAGATCAGGGCCCAGCATTGCGGCATTAAAAAACCTGTGCAGGGGTTTTTCAGGAATAACCGCTCTGATAAAATAGGTATCCTCATATGCACACCAATCTATTCTGCCTGTAAAGACCTTCTTTTCTCCCGGTTCTTTAAGGCTGACCTCCTCAAGAGAATTATTTTCAAGCAAAACAAATCCCTTGTGAGAATAATAGTCCTTCTTTTTATCTGAAAGATTAACATTGAACTGTGTAAAGAACTTCCCTGCAACAGGATGCCCCGAACGATTTATAACATCCACTGTATAATCAATGGTATATGTATTGGAATAAAACCTGAAGGTATGTCGCACAACAAGACCATCCAGCCTTTCTGATACAAAAGACAGGTCTTTAAAACCTGCCCCACTATTTTGCAGATTTATATCACCATCACTTTCCACTCTACAGACAGCAGATAAATCACGAGCCTTGCTATATGCAGGCTGCATTCCAAAAGATGTAGTTATAAACCGCCATTTATCTTTTCGTAAAGCAACAAGTTCAATAAGAGGAGAAAGAGGATCGGCAGTTTCATGATATTTTTTCAACCTGAAACTGACAATCCCCGGCCCCCTGTTAGTAAAAACAGCCTTATATAAAGGAGTATCTATTGTTATCCTCTTCTCCTCCATATTCTGCACCTGTCCTGAACTGTTCCTGTTATTCAAGGCAACCGCAGATTGAGAAGGATGCAAAGAATCAGATCCATCATTTGTTCTGTCCTTCAGAATATCTTTTTTACTGACCTCAACTGACTGTTTATCTTTAGATGCAATTTTTTTGGGCAACTGTCCATTTTTTGGCCCAAATAACGCAGACCAACCAATCAGTACAATAAGGGACAAGGCAAAGGCCAAGATGGTTCTTTTTTCCATATTCAATCAGATCCGGATTTATAATTTTTATGTTCGGGTTTACTTAACCGGTCTCCAAAATATCCCACGATTAAAATCTTCCGTCTTTTTCAAAGACTATTAACTCAAGAAAGTCACCTGTCCCATCCAAATGGCAGACAGGCACAGAAACCGGATAAAAGGAAATACCATGCAAAGGTATCGTAAAAATAAAACTGAATAGTATCAACAGATAATGAGATGTCAACCACAATACTGCATTCAGGCATCACAGGCAACATACAAGACACTGAAAATGCAAAATATGCACATAAGGGCCTATCATGATAAACACAACATGCCGACTGTTGTTTAATCGGCAAAAGTCATTATCCTCAGACAGATACGACACAAAAAAATACCCACAAACAGACAATGGGCACTGACAAGCTTATCTTTACACACCCGTAAGTGCCCTGACTGCCTTATACATACCACAACCTGTCTGCGTACAGCACCACAAACAAGCATACATATTGTTTTATTATACAAAAAGAAGAACCGCTTACAGATAAGCTGCTACCTGAGAGGATCATATCCCCCGGGATGAAAAGGATGACACTTCAATATCCTGACAAGAGCACGCAAACCTCCCTTAACAACTCCATACCTTATAAGAGCCTGACAGGCGTAAGTGGAACATGTGGGATAAAAACGGCATGTCGGGGACAAAAAAGGTGAAAGGCATTTTTGATACAAAACTATAAACAAAACAAAAAGATACCTTATCCTATATGTTTCTTTGCGCATTAATATTTTTAATGACAACATCCTGGAGTTCCGCTTGAATTTGTTCAAAATTAAAATGGCTGGTATCCTTTCTTGCTATAATAACAATATCATATCCCTGCGAAACAGAGGCCTTATTCAGTCTGAAAAATTCCCTTACAAGGCGTTTTATTCTGTTTCTTACAACGGCATTTCCTGTCTTTTTGGTAACAGTAATCCCCAATCGGGTAATTCCGAATTCGTTTTTTCTTGCAATAACGATGAAGTGTTGAGAATAATAGCGTTTTCCCTTTCTATTTAGATTGACAAAATCCTTCCTCTTCAATAATCTTTCGTGTTTAGAAAAAGAAAAACGTCCCATAATGCACAAAAAAAGAATACCTTATGGTGGCATAAATAATGCTATAAACCACAATTACAGTGTTTCAAGACAGTTCAAGCCATCTTGTGTCTATCCATAAACAGCTACCTTGCCCGCACAGTCATGTTCAAGATTAGACCTGTGTGCGTACCCATGTCACCCAAATGGCAAACAGGTACAAAAACGGGCAAAAGAGGTGATGATTCAAAATTTCATACTGTCAGCCGTTTTCGTCCCTTTGCCCTTCTTCTTTTTATAACGCTGATACCGCCTTTTGTACGCATTCTGGCTCTAAAGCCATGAGTTCTGGCACGTTTGATATTGCTGGGTTGATATGTTCTTTTCATAATCTGTAATACCCCCTTACTTGTTTTTATTTATAAAATATCCTAATATAAATACCAAGATGAGGGTGATCGAGAATAGCCATCTTTTTCAAAAATCAGGGTTTGCAAAAAGACATCGCCGGCAAGCAGTTAACTTTCCGGAGAGAATTACTTTTGCATAATACATGGACCAGAAAAAGCGGCATTATCATACACCCTCATGACAGGCACAAGATAAACCTTTTCTCCATATTTACAACATGCAATTAAGTCAATCGCATAAATCAAGAAAAAGAGACATTCTCTCATAATCTCCTGTTTTGTAAAATCTGAAAACATACAAGGCTAAAAACCGTAGTATCTGCAAAGGCAATTAAATCACCGCAGCAAGGTAAAAAGTTATTCATTACCTGTTATAAACACACAAGGTTTAACACATACATGCACAAACAGCTTAAGTAAGGTATTATAAACACTCTCAAAACTGTTTGTCAAGCATGGGCATGCCTGGCGCATTACTCGTCCGCAAATCAATTTCTGTAAATTGTAAAGAATTCTGGTTCACAAACAATTCTGTTCAGAGTCAAGTCTTAGGGTCTGTATATGCTGCACTCCGCAAGGAAAATTAAGGAATTATACACAAGGCATACAGGCAGACAATGCATGAAGCAGGCGCAGATAATATAAAAAGTGCTATATTTATGGAAAAAACTTATTAAGGAGAAAAATCAATAATGCTTTTTGATTCTGTTTTTGGTCTATTTTCCAATGATCTTGCAATAGATCTGGGTACGGCAAATACTTTAGTCTATATGAAGGGCAAAGGTATTGTTCTGAGTGAACCGTCTGTAGTGGCAATAAGAAAGGATGAAAGAGGGAACAGCAAGGTTCTTTCGGTCGGCAAAGAGGCCAAAATGATGTTGGGACGTACTCCAGGCAACATTACAGCAGTCCGCCCAATGAAAGATGGTGTCATAGCAGATTTCGAAATTACAGAGGCCATGCTTCGCTATTTCATAAGAACAGTGCACAATCGCAAGGCCCTGGTAAGGCCAAGAATTGTCATATGTGTACCAAGCGGTATTACCCAGATAGAACGCAGGGCAGTCAGAGAATCTGCAGAATCAGCCGGGGCAAGAGAGGTCTTCCTTATTGAGGAACCTATGGCAGCTGCAATAGGAGCTGGCCTTCCAATTACAGAACCTACAAGCAACATGGTCGTTGATATAGGAGGAGGAACCACCGAGGTAGCTGTTATTTCATTGGCAGGAATTGTTTACAGCAAATCCGTCAGGGTCGGTGGAGACAAAATGGATGAAGCAATTCTTCAACACATAAAAAGGACATACAACCTCCTTGTAGGTGTCAGCACAGCAGAACTCATTAAAACCGCCATAGGAAACGCATACCCTACAGAAGAAATAAGCACCATAGAAATCAAGGGCAGAGACCTTGTTACAGGAATTCCAAAGATTCTGACAATTGATTCAGAAGAGATACGTAAGGCAATATCTGAACAGGTTCTTGCCATTATCGAGGCGGTCAGGACCGCACTGGAACAGACTCCTCCTGAATTGGCCGCTGATATAGTTGACAGAGGAATTGTACTTACAGGAGGGGGAGCACTGCTCAAGAATCTGGACATCCTCTTACAAGAAGAAACCAAACTACCCATAACCATTGCAGAAGACCCCCTGACAACCGTAGTTATGGGAACAGGAATAGCCCTTGATAACATATCCATTTTAAAGGAAGTTACAACAAGATGGTAACAAAACGCATTTGGCATGATAAGCAAAGGCTTGCCAAACAGCACAGAGTGATATTCATGTATTTAACACGGATATGTATCAGAATGCTAAATAACAACCATTTATTGACAGAAATCGGCTGATTCTCAACACAGGTTCCAGAAATTGAAGATTGTAACAGGTTTAGGCAAATACCTATCATGCATACTATTGGCCATTACTGTACTCTTGCTCCTATCAATAAATTCTGAAAACAGGCTGTCGTGGACACCTGTTGAAAAGATACTTGTAGAGGTTACTGCTCCTGTCCAGAAATTCATCACCCAAACAGTCAGGATAACCAAAAATATATGGTTAAAATATTTCTTCCTGGTTGATGTCTATGAATCAAATCTGGAATTAAAGCGGAAAATCAATGCGATAAGGATTGAAAATGCCCATTACAAGGAAATGTTGGTTTCATTGTCAAGGATTGAGAAGCTGCTCAATCTCAGACAAGAATACAAATGGCCAATGATTGCAGCCCGAGTCAGTGGATGGGATCCAAGCGGATGGTTTAAGTCTGTTATCATAGACAAAGGCAAAGATGCCGGCCTGAAAGTAGACATGCCTGTTATCAATTCCTATGGTATAGTGGGCAGGATCGTTTCTGTCTCGCCTTCCTATTCCAAGGTTCTGTTAATCATAGATCAAAACAGCGCTGTAGACTGCATTGATCAGCGAACAAGAGACAGAGGCATGGTTAAGGGCAAAAATATATCTGTATGTGATGTTGACTATATAGACAAATCATGCAAGATCAGAAAAGGGGATACAATTGTCACATCAGGTTTTGGAGGTATTTTTCCAAAGGGGATACCCATTGGTACGGTCACAGAGGTACATCAGATAGAGGGGAAATTGTTTAAACAGGTCAAAATCAAGACATGTGTTGATTTTTCAAAGCTTGAAGAAGTCCTGATAATAAAAGATTATTCTCAAATAAATTTCGGGTATAACAGTGCAGGACCAAGGGAAAAAACTGAACAGGGTAATATGTAAACATTACCTTTTGTCTACTGAAACTGCTTCTTGCAAAAAAAGACATCGATATATTCAAACAACCTGTTTTTCAGAGCAGCCACATGATGAGGCCCTGCTTTCACAATACAATCAATCTGTGACGGACACTTTCTGATTTTTCAGCCCTGCTGCCTTACATAATGTTTAATATTTCAAAGACCTGTTATAATATAAGGGCATTCCAACAAAGGTCCTTTTGATAAAATCCTTAAAGCTGAAACATAATAAATACACGCCATAATCAAACAAAAAAGCCGGGTTTACACTTCCAATGTATGATCCCAAGAAAAAAGGAAATCATTATTTACTTCTCTGGGGCATTGGTTTGCTCTTTGTACTGGCAAGGGGAAAAATTATCAACATGTGCAACTCAAACCTTGTCTGCTTTGATCCGTGGGCCATTATAACCATATATATCTTTATGTATTACGGCCTTGCAAAAACGGTATTTTTTGCCTTTTCACAGGGCCTTTTCCTGGATATTTTTTCGTGTGGTGTTCACGGTTTGTTTGTTATACTTTATGTTTTTATTTCAGGTTGTATATATATTGGCTCCAATTTCTTTGACCTTGACCATACTGTTGGCCAGATATCTCTTGTTACCCTGGTTATGCTGCTTAAAGACTCCATGTTTTTTTTATTGACAACCGTATTTTTGCATAATTCTTTTTCGTTGTATCCCTTCATCTACACCTCAATTTATTCAGCCATATTAACCGGCATTGCTGCACCATTCTTTTTCCATGTATTCTTTTTATTAGCCCCTGACAATACCTGATACACAAAAAAATACAGAAAAACTGCAGCCCTGATCAAAACAAACGCATGGCCTGTATGTCAGTATCCAAACCAGTATATACAGATACAACATACCATGGTAACAGCCAATAAAGAAAAAAAGATGTTTCTTACGTTACTGCCGAAAGGACACTGTCCATTGCAGATTTAATATACAGGAAATTCTCCCGGCACAAATTGATCTGCGGATAAAAACAGGTCATACTTCAAACGCAACATACAAATTTTGCAATTAGGCGGAAAAAATCACATTGAGAAGATCTGATTTCGACCCTGTTTATATAGAAAATCAAAAAAAACAGATAAAAATTTTTATATTTTTTGTTCTGGCGGTATTTTGTATACTGACAATAAGGTTATGGTTTCTCCAGATATTAAAAGGACCATACTACAGCCTTAGATCGCAAAAGAACCGAATCCATCATCGTGATATCATTCCTCTGAGAGGCCGTATCTGTGATCGCAATGGAGACACACTTGTCAGCAATTCTCCTGCATATGATCTGAAAATAATACCAGAGGATATTAAGGACAAGGACCAGTTGTACAACAAATTAGTTAGTCTGCTGAAAATTGACAGCAAAGCTATCAAAACAAAATTTATAACGGCATCAAAATCCAATCCGTTCACTCCTTTTTGCCTTATAAGAGATATAACACGGAATGAAGTAGCCATAATAGAGTCCCACAAATTCAATTTGCCTGGCGTCATAATAACTGTTACTCCAAAACGCCATTATATTTATGGAGATCTTGCAGCACATCTCCTGGGACACCTTGGGGAAATAAACAAACGTCAGCTCGCAAGCAACAAATATCCCACGAACAAGACAGGAGATATGATAGGAAAGGCCGGTGTTGAGGCCAAATGGAACAGGGCACTTACCGGAATTCGTGGCATTGAAGATGTGGAAGTTGATTCTGCAGGAAGGATGCTGCGTGTACTTTCATCTACCCCAGCCATTCCCGGGGCAAAGGTAACCCTTACTATAGACAGAAGACTACAGGCACTTGCACAACGTCTCCTGCTGAAAAAAAAAGGAGCTATTGTTGCAATTGATCCAAATAATGGAGAGGTCCTTGCCCTGGCAAGCAGTCCTACCTTTGATCCCAACATATTTGTAGAAGGAATAGATAAAAAACTCTGGAGGGCCATAACCACTTCCCGAGATTTTCCACTGGAAAACAGGGCACTGTGCGGACAATATCCTCCTGCATCGGTCTTTAAGGTCCTTGTTGCCATTGCAGCTCTGTCCGAAGGAATTATAACTTATGAATCAAAAGAGATGTGTAAAGGTGTCTATTCACTTGGAAACAGAAAATTTCACTGCTGGAAAAGGTATGGCCATGGAGAGATAGATCTCAAAAATGCACTGATTCAATCATGTGATATATATTTTTACAAGGTAGGCAAAAAACTGGGGGTAGACAAAATTGACTTATACGCCAAGTCCTTTGGCTTTGGTAAAATAACGGGTATTGATGTAGGGCATGAAAAACCGGGGTTGCTTCCCACAAGAAGCTGGAAAATAAGAAAATTCGGGGTGCCATGGCAACAGGGAGAAACACTGGGGCTTTCCATTGGCCAAAGTTTTATGCTGGTTACCCCGATACAGATGGCTGTGTTTATATCTGCAGTATTTAATGGCGGTATTCTGTACACACCACATGTCACAAAAAAAATAACCTTCTCCAGGGGAAAAGACATCAGAGGCTTTGAGACCAAGTCATACAAGATCAAGAAATTATGCATTAAAAAGGAATACCTTGATTTTGTAAAAAAGGCGCTTATAGGCGTTGTTAATGACCCCAGGGGTACAGGCAAGAAGGCTGCTGTACCTGGTATCCTTGTCGCGGGTAAAACCGGGACAGCACAGGTGGTCACCATTGAAAACGAAAAAAAAACTATAAAAGGCAAAAACAGGACTCATTATAAATATGTTGACCACGCCTGGTTTGTATCAGTTGCTCCAGCAGACAAACCACGAATTGCCCTGTCTATCATAATAGAACATGGAGGTCATGGAGGCAGTGCTTCTGCCCCTATAGCAAAACAGTTAATTGAAGAATATCTTGCAGAGACAGGTACATATTCCCCTCTCCAAGCAGATAAAATTCATCAAACCGGCATACCCCAAAAACAGTATCCTGCACCTGCTTGCAATGTACATTCAGGCAACAAGCTGCAGGTTCATACAAAATTTGTAAAAAAACATCCATAAATGGAAACCGATCATGAGGCATTCAAAATGTTCGATCGCCGATTAATACAAAACTTTGACTGGGTTTTACTTATCATACTGTTATTGATGGCTGCAGTAAGCCTGACAAACCTGTACAGTGCAACCTATCATGTTCGCAATATTAATCGCATCCATATTCTGCATAAACAAGCCTACTGGTTTATTATTGGGTTTACTGTGTTTTTTACCATGATCACATTCAATTATTACGTACTGGAAAGATTTGCATATCCGGCCTATTACATCTTATTGTTCCTCCTTGTCCTGGTCCTGTTTGTCGGATCGGTCAAATCCGGTTCCAGGAGATGGCTGGATATGGGTCTGTTTTCTATCGAACCTTCAGAACTTGCAAAAATCTCCCTCATAATACTGCTTGCCAAATTTTTCAGCGACCAGCACCACACAGGACAAATAAAATACCGGATCAGAGATCTCTGGCAGCCAGTGCTTATGATTGCAATGCCAGCCTTTCTTATTCTTAAAGAACCAGACCTTGGAACTGCCATCATTGTAATTGCCGTATCTTTCTCAATGATGTTATTTGCAGGTATTTATATGAAATCATTGCTTATCTTGGCCGGTTCCGGTCTCGCCTCAGCACCCCTAATATGGTTCCATCTGAAAAAGTACCAACAGGAAAGAATATTGACTTTTCTGAATCCGGAGGTAAATATTCATGGAGCAGGATACCATATAGACCAATCAAAAATTGCTATAGGCTCAGGTCGTCTCTGGGGAAAGGGATTTTTGAACAGCACACAGACACGTTTACATTTTTTACCGGAACAACATACAGATTTCGCCTTTTCAGTCCTTGCAGAAGAATGGGGTTTTATCGGATCTGTTACACTTCTTGCCCTTTATCTTATATTGATTTTATGGAGCCTTAAAATTGCCAGCGAATCAAAGGATCCTTTTGGTTCGTTCCTGGCTGTTGGAATTTCTGCCCTGATCTTCTGGCAAGCAGTTATTAACATCGGAATGGTAACAGGCATTTTACCCGTTGTAGGAATTCCACTTATCCTGTTTAGTTACGGAGGATCTTCCATTGTTTCAACAATGATTGCCATGGGCCTGCTGATGAACATCAGTATGCGGCGTTTTATGTTTCAGTAACGGCACATACACCCCTGAATCTGCGTTATATGGGCCCAAAAAATTCATCATCCGTTATACCCGTATTTGTTGTATGCCATGCATATATCATCATGTTGTCTGTTCCATACCGTGTAAACACATATCCCAATGGGTTATCCGGGGTTTTTTGATAAAATCAGGACAGTTCACAAAACGCAAGCAAACATTGCACATTAACTGGCGCCACCCACACATTAATTCTGGCACTAAAAAAATCTCCGCTCCAGAAGCGAGATTGTTTGTGCAAAACAAAGAAAATCAAGGGCACAGAAACGTACAGGCATTCCACAAGGAATAACACAGATTGTGCAAAAAGACCTTTTATGGACAGAAACTGACTGATTCGCAAAAATTGACATACGGACACTATTATTATGAGGAGAACATAAATGGCTCTAAAATTATACAACACGCCACATCACAAAAAAGAGGAGTTTCAACCCCTCAAGAAGAAACATGTCTCCATGTATGTATGTGGCCCTACCGTGTATGATTTCTGTCATATAGGTCATGCACGATCCGTTGTGGTCTTTGATGTCCTTTTGAGATTTTTAAGGGCAAAAGGTTTTGAAGTTACATATGTACGCAATTTTACTGACATAGATGACAAGATAATAAAAAGAGCCCATGACCTTGGGACAGATACAAACAGCCTGGCAGAAAAATACATCAATGCCTTTCATGATGACATGGCACGTCTTTATATGATAAGCCCAACGTTTGAACCACGGGCAACTGCACATATAAAAGAGATGATAAATATGGTTAGAACCCTAATTAACAGGGGCCATGCCTATATTACGGGAAACGATGTATATTTTTCCGTAGAAACCTTTAAGGACTATGGAAGCCTGTCAGGCAGAAACATAGAAGATATGAAAGCAGGCAGCAGAATAGATGTGAACAGCAACAAAAGGCACCCGGCAGACTTTGCCCTGTGGAAGGCAGCAAAACCGGATGAACCAAAATGGGAAAGCCCATGGGGTTATGGAAGGCCCGGTTGGCATCTTGAATGTTCAGTTATGAGCAATTATTACTTAGGGCCGTCATTTGACATCCATGGAGGAGGAGAAGACCTCCTCTTTCCGCACCACGAAAACGAACGGGCCCAATCGCTGTGTGCTAACGGCGGGATATTTGCCAAATACTGGGTTCACAATGGTTTTGTAATGATAAACTCTGAGAAGATGTCAAAATCACTGGGAAATTTCCTGACCATCAAAGACGCCCTCAAAACCTATCATCCGGAGGTACTGCGCCTTTTTCTTCTTTCACGACATTACAGAACACCTTTAGACTTCAGTGATGCTGCAGTCACTGCATCGCAATCCGGCCTTATAAAAATATACAGGACATTAAAACGGTTAGATGCATTAATCGGCCCTGTTGAACCCCTTCATGAAGACATGATCAATGCATGTTTTGCAAACAAGGATAGTCAATCTGAAAAAGACAGTTTGCTGACACAGTTTAGCACGGCCATGGATGAAGATCTTAATACTGCTGAGGCCATAGGGAGTATTTTTGAGAAGATAAGAGAAATAAACAGGGTACTCAATGCCGCCAACGGTTCATTAAAAAAAGATATACACACCGCCCTAACCAATGACAGGCGTCAGATATATGCTGCATGTTATATCCTGGGACTTCTGAATGAAACACCTGACGATTTTTTTGCACAGCTAAATGAACAGCATGTAAAAAAAGATCAGACAGACATCAATGTTATAGAACAAATGATTAATGACCGTAACAGGGCACGAACAGAAAAAAACTGGACAAAGGCAGACAGGATCCGTGACCGTCTGAAGGAAATGGGGGTTATTCTTGAAGATGGACCAAAAGGGACTACATGGAGATTTGACCTTTAGCCTGATAACTGCAACCGTCTGTTTCAACAAATTTTGACAGGTTGCGAATCAAACCTGCCCTAAGACCTTAAAAGAGCAGAGAAAAATTTCGCAGATCCTTGATTTTTCTGCAATGTTTTTTCGATGAAACACTGTATATCTTCATCCATTATAATGCGTATAAAGGAATTTGGGGAATCTGACCTGCTTGTCACATTTTTTACTGAAGATAAAGGCAGGCTAAAAGGTGTGGCCAAAGGTGCCAAAAGGAGTCGTCAAAGATTTCCAAACTGTCTTGATCTGTTTTGCCTGACCAGCCTGGAATATGAAGAACGAAAGACAAAACCTCTTTCCTTTCTCCACTCATGCAGGTTAATAGATGCATTTGTCGGAATCAGGCAGGACTTTTCAACCTTTTCACTTGCAAGCTACATGGTGGAACTTACAGAGATCCTTTTTCCACTATCTGTAACAGACAAAAAGATGTTTCATCTGCTGAAGACCTCTCTGTCAGCCTTGCACAATGGGCAGCAAAATGATCTTGTGCGTATTATGTTTGAAATAAAGGCAATGGCCATTGGCGGATACACAATCGATATTAACAAATGCCATGTATGCGGCAGGATATACCAGGGAAAAGGAAAGGCAATTTTTTCAAGATCAGCGGGAGGAATCGCCTGTCTTAAGTGCAAAAGGGAAACATCTGCAGCACCAATTCTTGAACCTGCAGATATAAAATTGCTTGCAAAAATCTACTCATCAGAATCAGATATCCTAAACAAGAGCAAGATACTACCTGTTGGACATAAAACCATATCCGCACTAAAGACAGTGTCCAGACTGCATATTGAATATCACCTGGCACAAAAACTAAAAACAGGCAAGTATCTGGATTAACAAAAAACCACAGAAACCATACCGCATCAATCCATTATTCCATTATGTGGACATCAAAACCGGCAAACCCTGCATAAACATTTTTTATATTCATGCCTTTTCTTCTGCAGCTAATTCCCTCAGCAGTGCTGCATTACGTTGAATACGAGCTGTATTCTTTTTAAGATTAGCCTTGTTTGGTCTGGTCTTGTTCTTACGAATTCTGCTTGTTTTCTTACTGTTTGAAGCCATATCTGAACCCTCCAACTTAACAAACTTTATAAAAGCCCCTGAGCCCCTCCTTTGCTCTGTTTCTGCACCAGTCTTAAACCTAAATTCTCAAAGGGCATCTCAAGGCAAACATAACGATACAGGCAAAATCAGCCATTTACAGGTAAACTTGTTTAATATCACTATATACAGTACAAGTCAACAATCCCAAAGATATCAAAAAAATCCTGTTGTATGGTTTTCAGGAAAGGCTTTTGACAAAATAAGAAATTGTACTGTAACATATTTTATAGTAATATAATAAAGATAAGAGTTTTGCAACAAATCTGCATCCTGTATTCAACTGCAAGAGCCTGCACGTGCAAACACCACATTACTCATATGTTCTCCGGTTTATGTTCTTCATACACAAACCAGTCCCGGGGCACTATGGAGAGTTCAAAAAAACAGAATTAAAAAGATATGAAATGCTGACCACATAACATAGCAATATTATGAAAAAAGAAGCAACAAAGACATCAAGAAAGGACATATTAACACACATTAAGAGGGTTGTAATAAAAATTGGCAGCGGTGTGCTTACAGACAAAAAAGATTTAAACACGAACATTATCAACAGTCTTGCGTCTGACATATCATCTTTGATGAAAAAAGAAACAGAGGTTATACTGGTTTCTTCAGGAGCCATAGCTGCAGGTCAAAAAAAACTTGGTATAATCCATAGACCTTCAGACATTTCAAGCCTGCAGGCCCTGGCAGCAGCAGGACAAAGCATTTTAATGAAAACATACGAACAGGCGTTTGGACATTATGAACAAAAAGTGGCACAGGTCCTCCTTACAAGGGATGATCTTATGCACAGACGCAGATACCTTAATGCACGCAACACCATATTCAAACTCCTTGGATGGAAGGTTCTGCCTGTTATAAACGAAAATGACACTGTTGTAGTTGAAGAGATAAAATTTGGTGATAATGACAACCTAAGCGCCTTGGTAGCCAATCTGACAGAGGCGCAATTAGTGATCAACCTGACAAATATTGACGGTCTTTTAACCGATGATCCAAGGTTGGACAAAGATGCAACACTGATAACATTAGTGGAAAAAATAGACAAAACAATAATGCATTGTGCCGGTTCAATACCAGGCTTTCTTGGTACAGGAGGGATGAAAAGCAAGATCGAAGCTGCCCGCAAAGTGGCCCTTGCCGGCATTCCCACCATAATAGCAAACGGTCTGAAGCCAGGCATTCTTAAAGACATCTTTGCAGGTAAAGAAGTCGGCACCCTTTTTCTCCCACAGCAGAAACACTTAGACTGTCGTAAACACTGGATCGCCTTTGCCAAATCCCCTAAAGGAGAATTGATTATAGACAAAGGTGCAGTTGAGGCCATAAAAAAACATGGCAAAAGTCTGCTTCCTGCAGGCATACTTCAGGTAAACGGGAATTTCAGCATGGGAGACGCAGTCCTGTTGATGGATAGGGACAAAAAAAAGGTTGCCATTGGTATGACAAACTATCGTTCCGGTGATATAAAAAAAATCATGGGATTGAACAGCGGGGAAATAAAATCAGTATTGGGATTCAAACATGATGACAACGTGGTACACAGGAACAACCTTGTACTGTATATGGATGAAAATGGAGAAGATATAAAATGTCGATCAGCAATATAATACTGGAAATGGCAAAAAAGGCTAAAGCTGCTTCAAGGGATATGCGGGACCTGATGAGTGTCCAGAAAAACAGGGCGCTGGAACTTGTTGCCGACAGGCTGCTTGAACAACAGGACAGGATAACAGACGAAAACAAAAAGGACCTCAAACATGCAGAGGAATCAGGCCTCTCCTCTGCCATGATAGATCGTTTGACGTTAAATCATGATCGGTTGGTCTCCATGGCAAATGGTCTCAAAGAGGTTGCTGCCTTGCCAGATCCTGTCGGCGGAGTAACAGGAATGTGGAAAAGGCCCAATGGCTTGCTTGCAGGCCGTATGCGAATCCCTCTTGGGGTAATAGGCTTTATTTACGAATCCAGGCCAAACGTAACCGTGGACGCAGCCGCACTGTGTCTTAAATCAGGGAATTCTGTAATTCTTAAAGGAGGTTCTGAAGCCATAAACTCAAACCTGATACTGGCAAGGATCATTACTGATGCCCTGTCTGACACAGGGATCAATGCTGATGCCGTTCAGGTGGTTTCCTTAACAGACAGGGAAGCGGTCAAGGAACTTATCGGCCTTGAAGACTATATAGATGTTATTATTCCAAGAGGCGGAGAAGGACTTATACGTTTTGTCAGTGAAAACTCCAGGGTGCCTGTACTAAAGCACTATAAAGGAGTATGCCATGTGTATGTAGACGAATATGCAGACATAGACATGGCCTCTGATATATGCTTTAATTCCAAGGTCCAAAGACCAGGCGTATGCAATGCAATGGAAACCCTTCTTGTACACGAAAAAATTGCTGACACCTTTCTTCCTCCCATGCTGCAACGTTTCAAGGAAGCCGGTGTTGAAATCAGAGGATGTGACAGAACAACAAAATTTTCACCTGATGTTGTTCCTGCGGTTGAAGCAGATTGGCCGGCCGAGTTCCTTGACCTGATTCTGGCAGTAAAAATCGTGGCAGATATGGATGAGGCATTGGAACATATAGAACGTTACGGATCAAATCATACAGAGGCCATTGTCACCAATAACTATAATGCCTCCCGGCGTTTTTTGTCAGAGGTGGATTCATCGGTAGTCCTGGTTAATGCATCCACAAGATTCAACGACGGAAACCAGTTGGGACTGGGTGCAGAAATAGGCATAAACACCTCCAAATTGCATGCCTTCGGGCCTATGGGTCTGGAGGAATTGACCACTACCAAATTTATTGTGTATGGTCAGGGACAAATTCGCAAGTAGCTATTAGTTTTAATCCATATAAAATATGGAAATAATACCTGGAAAAAAAGGAAAACCAAAAGGTTTTGGCATATTAGGAGGAACATTTGATCCGGTTCACCTTGGACATTTGCGTGCTGCAGAAGAAATAGGAGAAGGCCTGAATCTTGAAAAGGTTTATCTGATCCCTTCAGCCCTGCCTCCCCACAAACGCAAAAGGCATCTCACCCCTTTTGCTGACCGTCTTGCAATGACCCGATTGGCAGTCATAAATAATCCCCTTCTTGATGTACTTGATCTTGAAGGAAGACGTCCTGGGTTTTCTTATTCCATTCAAACCCTGAAAGAACTGGATGTCTTATTAGGCGGTGAAATTTATTTTATAGTAGGTAGTGATGCCTTTTATGATCTCACTACCTGGAAAGAATACAGGTCCCTTTTTGATTATGCACACTTTGTTGTCATACAGAGACCAGGGTTCTGTGTAAACAACCTTGACGAACTCATCTCGGGCATTGACATCATATTTGAAAGGGACAATGTTTCTGATACAATATTGCAGGCCCCGTCCGGCAAAACTCTTATACTGTTTTCCACAACCCTTATGGATATATCCTCAACCATCATAAGAAAAAAGGTTGCAAGCGGAAAATCGATCCGTTTTCTGGTTTCTGACAATGTCAGAGACTATATTATAATTAAAAGGTTGTATGATTCAGACTGAACTGTTTTCAGATCTCATAAGACCCAAGGCGCGACACAGCAAACCCTGCAAAAAAATCGTGTCTCTTTTTAACCATACTTATGGTTTTCACAATTTCCTGTAACCGAATAAATCTTAAAGGTGCCTTATGCATACAATAGATAAAGCAAGGCAGTGTTTTGAAATAATAATGGAGCGCAAGGCCGTAAATCCTATCCTTCTCAAGATAAAGGATATGAGTTCAATTGCCGACTATTTTCTTATTGCAAGTGGAAGTTCAACAAGACAGGTCCAGGCCATTGTGCAGCATACTCAAAGGAGGATGCGTGAAAAGGGTTCAAGGCCATACAGTATTGAAGGGGCACAGGAAGGTCATTGGGCTGTTATGGACTATGGATCTCTTATTGTTCACATCTTCTATCAGCCTTACAGAGAATTTTATGACCTGGAAGGCTTATGGATAGAGGCGCCCCAAATACACATCTCATCGACAACTGACAGAGAAACAGGCATATGTTGCTGAAAAGATCACTCTGCAACAACACCAAAAAGATTTTCAATATGTTCTGTGTTGTTGCTGTTATATGTCTTTATCTAACAAATGCATATTGTCTGTCCATAGAAGAAGAAAAATCCCTCGGGCAAAAATTCGTCTCCCAAATCTACCAGTATTTTGACCTTGTAAACGATGAATTTTGCGTCAAATACATAAATGATCTTGGCCAGTATCTGATAAAGGGACTTCCTTCCAGACCATTCCCATTCCATTTTTATATTGTTAAAGACAAAACCCTGAACGCATTTGCAGCTCCAGGAGGTCATGTCTTTGTCTTTTCAGGTCTTATTATTGCCGTAGACCGTGTTGATGAACTGGCCTCTGTTATGTGCCACGAATGTGGCCATGTCTCCGCAAGACACATATCCAGACGTATAGAACAGGGAAAACGGTTTGGGATGATGACCCTGGCCTCCCTTCTTTTAGGTGTGCTCTTAGGTGGAGATGCAGGCAGTGCTCTGATAAACAGTTCAATGGCAGCCAGTATGCAGGCACAACTTCATTACAGCCGTAACGATGAACGTCAGGCCGATCAGATTGGGTTCATGCTTCTTGCCAAATCCGGCTTTGATGCACATGCAACAGTTGAGGTAATGAAAAAGCTGGAAAATGAAACACTGTTCAGCACAAACAAAATCCCTCCCTATCTGCTAACTCACCCTACAGGACCAGAGCGTATTGCATATCTGCAATCCATGTTAAATCATTATATACAGCATCCCCCATCAAAAGAGGAAAAATATTTCAGGGCAATGTTTCCCTTTTTCAAGACAATTGTTATGGCAAAGAGTCTCAATCCTGATAATGTCATAAAACGCCTTAAACGCCAAGATGTCCGCGCAGGTCAAGAATCCCTTTCTTACTTAGGAACAGGGATTGCATATATGAGGTTAGCCAACTATACCGCTGCTATAAAAAACCTGGAACAGGCAAGGAAACTTAACCCTGATACCATACCCATTCTGACGATTCTATCCGAGGCATATGAGTATTATGGTCAAAATCTGAAGGCATTAAAGGTATTGCAGTATGCCCGCACCTTAGACGATGATGATGATTCAGTGACCTTTCTTCTCGGAGTGGCATATGAAAATATGGGGAAATATAAAAAGGCAATCCGGTTGTTTGAAAGACTCGCATCCTTCAGGCCGGTAAGAAACAAAGTCTATTACCATCTTGGCATATGCTATGGCAGAAGAAAAAAACTGGCACTGGCTCACTATAATTTTGGCCTTTATTTTATGAATCTGTACGATACACAAAGGGCAAGGTTTCATTTTAAAAGGGCAAAGGCCCTCGCCAAAAACAACCCGGTATTGCAGGAAAAAATAAAGCAGCAGCAGAATATTATAAAGGGCAAAAAGCCGCGGCCAATAAATCATCATAACCGGGATAACCAACAGAACAAAAAACAGGGTACTACTCCATTATTTTCAATGTATGACATGTCATAAAATCATTTGACAGGTGTATCAATAACAAAACATGAAAAATAATAAACCAAAAGGTCTCCGCCTTTACAAAACCGATTTGCCAAACTTCCTAACATTTACCAGGCTACTGTGTATTCCTGTGGTATGCATCTTTCTCAGTTCCCCTGGCAAATTAAACAGTCTTCTTTCTGCATTATGTGTATCATTTGCATTTATCACAGACATGCTGGACGGTTTTTTTGCAAGAAAATACGGGGCAGTAACAGTTCTCGGAAAATTTCTTGATCCACTGGCCGATAAGATACTCGTTTCCGTAACCATGATTATGCTGATCCCTCTGAATCGTATTCAGGTATGGATAGTAACAATCATCGTGGCACGTGAAATAGCAGTAACCGGATTACGGGCAGTTGCAGCCAATGAGAACATTGTAATTCAGGCCAGCCCTCTTGGTAAATACAAAACAATCTTTCAGTCAGTAGCATTGATAGGTCTTTGTCTGCACTACAATTTTATTAATATTGATTTTCACGTGGTTGGCCTGACATTTCTATGGGGAGCGTTAATACTTACCATATGGTCAGGAATTGACTATTTTATGGCCTTTGGCAAGGTACTGTCACAAAACGCCCTCTGACAGTCAGTGTTTTTGTCCTCCGGCAAAATATTTTGCGAATTAAAACCCGTATTGCATCCCTGATCTGTTTGTGGATTAATGTTCTTATATGTTCTGCTACAACATTTTTTATTTGACAATCTCCAAATGAGATATTAACTTGTTGTGGTTACATGACGCGGGGTGGAGCAGTCCGGTAGCTCGTCGGGCTCATAACCCGAAGGTCAGAGGTTCGAATCCTCTCCCCGCTACCACAGACAATAAAAGGGAGTTAGTCATTTTGACTAACTCCCTTTTTGTGTATTGTCATATACATACAGTTGTATCATCAGGTCTGTTTATTGTATACTTTCATAAAAGACGATTCCATATGAACATTGCAAGTTCCGGGCATCTCGCATAAAAAGGCACTCCCCCAAAAACCGGATCACCAATACAGGCAGAGCACCCCCATCCTCACTGCTTATACACAAGCTGATCTTTATTCTCCATGTTGATACCAAAGGGGCAGAGCAGAATATCTTCTGCAAATCCTGACAGGGAAAAAACACTTCTCCTTAACAAATTATCAGGTTATATTGGCTTCACTGTTTTTATATTATTCATTACCTGTTGTTTGTAAAATTTTCCGGTAAAAATGTATAGAAAAACAAACATCCTCATGCTCTTCATTGTCATAATTTCTCTATATGGCTGTGGAGATCCATACTGCATAAAAGGAAACTGTAAAAACGGATACGGGGCATACCTGTTTCCCAATGGCATAAGATATGAAGGCCAATGGAAAAAGGGTAAATTTAATGGCAAAGGCATTATTATTGCTCCTGACGGAACCACCTATAAAGGTGAATACAGGGATGGCAAAAAAAATGGCTTTGGCCTATTAACACTTCCTGATGGAACACACTATGAGGGACAGTTCAGAAATGGCTACAGAGATGGACGGGGAAAGTGTCTTTTTCCTGATGGCTCAATATATGATGGAGAATGGAAAAAAGACAGGATATGTGGCAAGGGTTCCATGATATACAGTGATAACAGCAAATATATCGGTCAATTTAAGAATGGAGCCAGAAACGGATACGGAACACTAATCCTTGCAAACGGGAAAAAATATAAAGGCAGATTCACAGATAATCGCCTGAACGGAACAGGCATACTGATATTTCCGGACGGAACACGGTATAAGGGGGAATTTGTTGATGGCAGGATGGAAGGTTCAGGAACCATAATATTTCCTGATGGCAGAAGATACACAGGAGGGTTTAAAAAAGACAGATTTGACGGTCAGGGGACCTATGATACCCTGCCAAATGGACAAAAGTATACCGGACAATGGAAAATGAACGCTATGACCGGCAAAGGCATATTAAGTTTTCCTGATGGCAGAACCTATATAGGTCAATTTAAAGACAACCTGTTTCAGGGACACGGGGTATATGTTCTTGCAGATGGTTCCCGGTATGAAGGTGAATTTGTCAAGGGCCGCAGATCAGGTCAGGGAACCATGGTTTTTGCTGATCACAGAATTTACAAGGGACAATGGAAAAACGACAGGTTTAACGGCACAGGAACCCTTTTCTTACCTGATGGCCGCACATACAGGGGACACTTCAAAAATGGCATTATAAACGGTTACGGATCTATGACATTCCACACCCCTGACACAAAAAAACACACAGACCGGATAACAGAGCACACACGTAAACAATCTGAATATAACAGACAATATCCCTTTAAACAGTACACAGGTCAATGGAAAAAGGGGAAATTCAATGGCAAAGGTATTATCAAATACACCGATGGTTCCCGGTATGAAGGTGAATTTGTCAAGGGCCGCAGATCAGGTCAGGGAACCATGGTTTTTGCTGATCACAGAATTTACAAGGGACAATGGAAAAACGACAGGTTTAACGGCACAGGAACCCTTTTCTTACCTGATGGCCGCACATACAGGGGACACTTCAAAAATGGCATTATAAACGGTTACGGATCTATGACATTCCACACCCCTGACACAAAAAAACACACAGACCGGATAACAGAACACACACGTAAACAATCTGAATATAACAGACAATATCCCTTTAAACAGTACACAGGTCAATGGAAAAAGGGAAAATTCGACAAACATGGTATGCTGATCTTCCGGGACGGCAGAAAATACAATGGTAGCTTTAAAAACGGGATCATATGCGGATATGGAAATATGGTATATCCTGATGGCAAACAGTACACAGGTCAATGGGAAAAGGGGAAATTCAATGGTAAAGGGACATTAATCTATCCTGACGGCAGGTCATATACAGGCAGCTTTAAAGATGGCAGATTCAACGGACATGGGATATATACATTCAGTGACAAAAGGCAGTATTCCGGTGAATGGAAAAATGGCAGATTCAATGGCTTTGGCATCCTTACCTTTCCTGATGGCAGTATATACAAGGGACAATGGAAAAACAACAAAATGAACGGAGATGGGATACTTACATATCCTAATGGCACAACTTATACAGGAACATGGAAAAACGGCAATCTTGTACAAAAAAATATCACGCAATAAACCTTGTATCATGCATAGGCATTCTCTGTAAAAACAGGTAGATATATGACATGCGTGATTATATTGTTCTACACATGGTGATCATATATCCTGCGGACTTGATCATAAGCGCCAGGATTACGGGCAGGTGGAAAAGCCCCATAAATCGAACGCTGATAGTTCAATATCCTTTTATTTATCTCTTCAACGGATTCCTTGACCATTATCTTTTCCTTTGTATTAAACGTAATAACAGTATCCGGAGTAGCCTGTAAAGACTGGATCAAATCAACATTAATCATCATTTTGGATCCATCCAACCGTGTAACATCAATCACGTGCAAACACCTCCTTTCTCAAATCCTCACAAACATTCAACATCTGAAAACACTCTTCATATTAGTCAGTGCCCACCGGGAAACAGATCATGGCAATAGTGAGTTTCCAAGCCATAAATGAGATTTTTTGAACAAGATCAGGAAAATCACAAGGGATATGCGGAGGCAGACTGTAAAGGCCGCACAAGAAATCTCACGCAGATTAACATCGAAACTGGACAAAAAGGCCATTTATGGATGAAAAACAGTTATGTTACTAACGTTTGATGCTGATCAGGTCGCCAAGCATCTCATCGCTTGTAGTAATAACCTTGGAATTTGCCTGAAATGCACGTTGAGTGGTAATCAGTCTGACAAACTCCTCTGACAAATCCACATTAGACATTTCAAGTGCTGCAGGCACAACAGCACCAAGGGTTCCTCTCCCTGCCGTACCGAGTACAGGCTGTCCTGATGCGGTCGATTCCTGATAAAGGGTATCGGCTAACTTTGTAAGCCCATAGTAACTGGGAAAGTCTGCGAGAGCCAGCTGGTATAAAGGCACATGTTCTCCATTGGAATAACTGCCGCTGACAATCCCGTCTGCATCAGTTGAAATCTCCTTGAGAATACCAGAGGTATAACCATCCTGGGACTTAAATGTATAGGCAAAATCAGATGAATACTGTGTCATGGCACCAAGGCTGGTCCCAGTTGCACTAAACATATCCCAGGTAATTCCAAGAGGCGCCGTCGCTCCATTTGTAAGGGGAATGCTTATAGTGGGATTAGTTGTACTGCCATTGTTAGAGGCAAGTGAACCATTGCTTGCAAAAACCAATCGTCCGGTGCCCACCTGTTCGTTTCCCGAACCTACAAAGCGGGTAGGAACAGTAGCGCTCCAATCCCATGTATTAGATGCCGCCTTTGTAAACTTAACAGTCAAAGGAATCTCTGTCCCTAAAGAATCATATATGTTTAAGGCTATAGAGTAGCTATCAGAAACAGCTGCGTTGGTATTCAGATTTGCACCCAAGGTCATTTGCGTAGTGGCACTTGACGGGGAAGTACCAGTTGCAGAAACATTCACGTCTGTAATAACCCCAAGAGCTCCAGAATCATCTATTGGATATCCCTGGACAATAAGGCCATCAGAATTTACCAGATTACCATCTTTATCAAAATTGAAATTCCCTGCCCTGGTATAAAAGGATGCCCCTGCATTGTCTTTGAGTACAAAAAGTCCTTTTCCGTTTATTGCAAGATCTGTTGGACTCCCTGTATTTTCAAATGATCCCTGAACCCAGGATGGATCAGTGGCCCAAAAACGTGTTCCCATACCAATTTCCTGTTTGGTGGAACCTACAACAGACTTGGACAGTATGTTGGCAAATGATGGCCTGCTGGATTTAAATCCTACAGTATTCACATTGGCAATGTTATCTCCCACAACCGACATCGCCGTTGCGTTGGCATTAAGCCCTGAAATACCTGTATACATTGCTCCTATCATATGACTTCTCCTTTTTTATTCCCATACCGAAACATTGCAAAATACCCCTTTATTCCCGCACCTATATATAATACCTCAATAGACCGGCATGCGCATACTTGCACAGGCAAATATGCCTACAGGAAATTTTGCAGATGAAAAGATGTCTTGCGTAAAAAGTCCGTTTATGGATAAAAACTGTTTGACAGTCAACCTGCTTTATCTCCCTGAAACCTCAATAACATCAGAAGGAGCAATCTGCTGTTTCCCCAGCATGAGATAGACCGAATTGTTGCTGTATGTAATACCTGTCACCGTACCAGAAACATATGTAGAACTGTTCACGGAATTACCATTCATATCTGTCGCCATTACATCAAAGCTGTAATTACCTGACGGCATCGTTTCTCCATTGTCACCTGTTCCGTCCCATGAAACATTATGCATCCCGGCCTCAAAATCGGGTTTTTCAATTATTTTCACCAAATGATCCTTATCATCGTAAATATACACCTTGACATCAGATGCATAACTATCCAGTTTCAATGCAATATCAGCGGCATTATCTCCGTTGAAATAGAAGGAATCACCTTTGGCCTTTATGTCTTTTCCGATGAATGAAACTGCCTGTGAATTGTTGCTTGCAGACTGATAGTTCTGAAGACTGCCAAGATTTTTATTGATATCAGTAAGTTGTTCCAAGGAACTGAACTGTGCCAACTGGGCAGTAAATTCCGTACTGTCCATCGGATTCATGGGATCCTGATTCTTGAGTTGAGCAATAAACAGCTTTAAAAAGGCATCTTCACCGAGCTGATCTTTTCTTTTTTCGGCCTGCACAACAGATTCTGCATTGGTATTTAATGCATTTACTCCTTCTACAGACATATCTTTACCTCCAACTGTGGCCTGTCATAACCGGCCTGAAAACATCACTGTGTCACAGATCAATATATGGATAAGAATCAATAAGATCGCAGACTATGCGAAAAAATTTACAAGACTCATACCCGTTAAAGAACGGCCTGTCTGAACAGGATCCAAAGCCCTCTGATCCAGTTGCACAAAACCTGCGTCTCCATCAGACCATAAATCAGATTCGGATTCGTACATTGAATAACCTCCTTCTCCCTGTTTCTGCTGACCGTTGCCTCTATCAAAAACCTCAAATTGATCAACCTGCATACCCTGATTTTGCAGATCTGACTTAAACTGGTTAAGATTGCTTTCTATAATATGCTTTACAAGGGCCGTATCGGCAAATATTTTCACCACCACCTGCTGATGATTCGTAGAAATGCTGACCCGTAATTTGCCCAAAATATCCGGTTTCAGATTGATTATAATGGCCTTCTTTCCGTTGTTCATACTCATAACCGCCCTTTCCACCTGATCCATCACATTATCCTGCCTGACCATATGTGATATCTGCTCCTGCTTCGTACTGATACCCGCCCCTCCCCTTACTTCACCTGTATTCACAGGTGCGCCGCTTATTATGCCGTTTTTTGCCGTCAAGGTGTTTGCCCCTGTGTCTGCCTTATCTTCTGCCAACATGCCAAAATCAGCAGAAGGCTTTTCTTCTTGATGATATTGATCTTCTTGTTGAAGAATCAGAAAATCATCTGTCTTTAAAGAAAGATTTTTGTCTGAAATCTTGCATAGAACATCCGCAGAGTTTTTATCAATATCATGTTTCAGGCCCTTTACCTTTAAGGAGCTCATATGTTCCAATCCCTTAAATTCGGGGATTTTCAGCATGTGATTGCCTGCAACATTATCAGCATGAAAGTCTTTGTCATTGTTTGCCATCACACCGGTCAATGCAACCTGCTTACAACTCTCTGATTTCACGGAATATATACATAACCCTTTTTCTGTACCCAAGGTCTCGTTATTCCCTTTAATATCAGAGAGATTGTTCATTACAGGCACAACCGTATTGCCATCAACAGACAACAAAAAGGAAAAAACCATTGTATCATCCGCAGATTCCTTTATGCTGACAGGAGGGGCATCTGTTTTGGCAGTATCATTCTCCTTAATCTCCGGTTCTGTTTCTTTTTGTTCAGTTTTACAGCTCGTACCCTTTTTCTTCGGACCGGATGGCTGAGATCCCTTTTTTGCATGTGAAAGCGCAGAAGAAAAAGATGCATGTTCTTTCTTGCAAACCCCATCAGCAGGCCTGTGATCCGCAACAGTCTTTCCGTCCATGTGCCCCTTACTGTCAACAGGCATACCATGCCCCTTAAGAGAGCTCACATCTGCCCCCTGAGCTGAAAAAATCTGAAAAGATTGTGGCATATTGTACTCCCCCTCACAGTTACAGGAAAAAGATCTGCATAATCAATATCGCACTGTATCAACACACATAGACAAATTGATAAACCTGTTAAATCTGACCATGTTGACGAATTCTGTTATCTCCTTGTATTGAACCTCTGCATTGCTATTTCATCCAGAAAATTCTGATCTTTTTTCAAATTCTTGAGTTTATAGCTTGTTATTTCCTTTTCTTTCAGTTTTTCAATGGACTTTTTATCTTTCATGGCATCAATAAGACTTGCCAGCTTTTCATCAAAAAGAGATTTAACCTGCAAAACTCTTGTTTTCTGTTTCTCAATATCCCTTGACACCTGTTCAATAAATCCTACATACAACATTATTTCAGAAATAGTTGCCTTTTTTTTCTTTCTGTGTCCAAGTTTCACCATTAATCTGGCCTTGGAGGCCTTATACCCATTAAGCTTTGCGTTCTCCTCTTTTAATAAAACCTTACATGATGCCAGCTCTTTTTTCAGATTGTCTTCAATGAATTCCCTTTGATCAAGTACCGGCTGCAATTTGAATTTATACATAAACCCTCCAGTAAGATATCACCCCGTTTCCATCCACAAATGGCTCTCTTTTACCATATAGTCTCCTGTATTCCTTTCAAACCGCAACAGACAAGGCACAAAAGAGATAAAAGATTCTGTGCGCCTCCGCACAATATTCCGTTTTTTCCTCAAAGGCATAAGCCCTAAAATCAGGACTTCAGATCCTCCGGACTGAAAGCAGTAAACCGGAAGATTGGCGTTGTACACACTGGTCTGACCAAAGATGTTTTCATGCAGGCGGAGGGCTGAAATTCAGCTGATCCATCCAGGCAAGGCCGGTGCCATCTGAAGAAACAGAACCAACTGATCCTGTATCCGTATCCATAGATACTGCCGCCTTTGCTCCCGGCGTTTCCGTGCCTTCAAATAATCGTTCCAGCCTTGCAATACTTTCCGTCATATTACCATCATCGTTCACATCCTGTTTCAGATATTCAAGAACAGGCTGAATCATATCTAAGGCATAATCTATATCAGGGTTACTGCCACGAGAATATGCCCCTATATTAATGAGATCTTCTGCTTTTTTATATGTAGCAAGTATGGCCTTTAGTTTCTTGGCATTTTTCTTGTGTATATCCGTTACAATATCCTCCATAACACGGCTGATACTTGCCATTATATCTATCGCGGGATAATGCCCCTGCATTGCAAGATCTCTTGACAACACAATGTGTCCATCCAAAACAGATCGGACTGCATCCGCAACAGGTTCACTCATATCATCGCCTTCCACCAGTACCGTATACAAGCCTGTTATTGTTCCCCCGGACAACGATGTTCCCGCCCTTTCCAGCAGCTTGGGAAGCAGGGCAAAGACAGAAGGGGTATAACCTTTGGTGGTAGGGGGTTCGCCTGTGGCAAGCCCAACCTCTCTCTGAGCCATAGCAAACCTTGTTACTGAATCCATCATAAGAAGCACATCCTTTCCCATATCACGAAAAAATTCTGCTATAGCTGTGGCTATAAATGCACCCCGCATTCTGACAAGGGGTACCTGATCCGATGTTGCAACCACTACCACTGATCGTTTCAGTCCTTCCTCACCAAGATCATTTCTTATAAAACTGTTGACCTCTCTGCCCCTCTCCCCAATAAGGGCAATAACATTCACATCCGCTGATGTTTTTCTTGCAATCATGCCCAAAAGAACACTCTTGCCAACCCCGGAACCTGCAAAGATACCTACACGCTGACCATATCCTATAGTCAAAAGCCCGTTAATTGCCCTGACACCGACATCAAGAGGGTTTTTGATACATGGCCTTTCCAAGGGATTAATTGTATTTTGATAAACAGGATATTCAAGATCAACATTAACCGGCCCTTTCCCGTCCAATGGCTCACCCAGGCCATCTATGACCCTGCCAAGAAGCCCTTCCCCAACACCTACAGAGGCTCTTTGACCTCTTGCAATAACAGGACTGCCGGGACCTATGCCTCTCAACTCTTCCAGCGGCATAAGCAGAACCCTCCTGTTTCTAAACCCGAGGACCTCTGCCTTTACTGTCATGGAATCACCCTGGGGATAGATATCACACATGTCACCCAACATGGATATGGGCCCCTGCGATTCGGTTAACAAACCAATGACCTTGGTTATCTTACCCTTTGCACAGATTGGATTTGTATCCATCAGTCTTTTATGATATCTCTCAAAATCAACAAAACAACTCATAATGCTCTTTCCTCTTTCAAGGTGCCGGAATGCAGAGCCTTTTTCTCAAACTCCAGGGTAAGGGCCTCTTCTATAATCTGGAACTGTTCTTCAAGCCTTGCATCAATTTCCCCCAAACCCGTTTCAATAACACATCCTCCGCTTTGAACAGAATCATCTTCTTCAAAGACAATGTCCTCAACATTGTCTAAAAAATCAAACAGCCTGTAATCCGTCTCCCTTAAAAAATTCATGTCAGAACGAGACAGCCTAACTTTAACTTTTCCATATTCAACAACCCTTGACATTGCCTCCCTTACAACATTCCCAAGCACATCCCTGTTAAGACTCGGTTCGGTGCAGATAATCTTCCTTGCAATAGCCAAGGCAAGATCAACTATTTCCTTCTCGGCTGCAAGAGATAACTGCCTTTTTATCTCTGCCAATTCCGTAAGCATACGTTCAAGGGCCTCAAGTATTGGTTCAATCTTCTTCCTTTCTGACTTCAGGGCCTCTTTTTTGCCCTCTGAAAGGCCCTTGTTATAGGCCTCTTTTTCTATCATAGAGATATCAGGGTTCTGTTCTACCTCCTCTGTTTTGTTATTTTTGTCAATCTGTCCGGTCTTTTTTGTATCATTGTCAGAGACATCAACAGCAGAGTCTGTTTGCAGTCTGTTAAAAACCCTGAAACCGGCTTCTTCCGTTTTTTCAACAGATGTTAACCTGATTTCTTTTGACGTCTTCGAAGAAACCCCGGAAAACGAGTAAGGCCTGAACTCACCTGCGAGGATCATTCCAGATTTTTTATCTCCCCTGTTAAACAAACTCATTTCCTCCTCGACCACTAATAATAATTTCCCCTTTGGCTTCCATATCCTGAATTATCTGTGTCACACTAAGCTGTGCTGTTTCAACCTCTTTCATTCGTACTGCCCCCAATGCTTCTATCTCTTCTTTCAACATGTCTGCCGCCCGTGTGGACATGTTTTTGAATACCTTTTCTCTTACCTCTTCAGAAGCCGCCTTCAATGCCATGGCCAATGACTTGGAATCAACCTGCCTCAATACCTGCTGAAGCCCTCTGTCATCCACCAAGACCAGATCTTCAAACACAAACCTTCGCTGATTAATTTCCGTTGCCAAAGCCGGATCTATTTCTTCAATTTCATCCATAAGCACATGGCCGGCATCACCGTCTATCTGGTTCAGGATACTTGCCAGACGCTCAACTCCACCCACTTCGTGTACTTCCACACTTCTGGTATCCTTTAAAAGGATCTCAAACACACGATCAACTTCTTCAACCAGTTCAGCCCTGATCTTATCAAGACTGGCAATCCTGATGGCCACGCCAGGCCTAATTTCATCAGGTAATTTTATAAGCACCTGTCCCGCCACATTTTCCCTGAAATGAGCAAGTATAACAGCAATTGTCTGCGGATGTTCATCCTTGATCAGATCAACAATCCTTTCTGGTGGCAGGGATTGAAGAGATTCCAGGTTGGGAGTTCTTAACCTTGAACCCGAGGATTCCTCTTCCGATTGATTTTCCTTGTCCCTATTCTCCTGTTCTTTCCCTTTATCCGAATCACCTGTATTTGATGTTTTTGATAATGCCGGCTGTGAAGATACTGATAATTGCCCCTGTCTTGCCCTGTTCATAAGACTAACAAATTCCTCAACCACCTTTCTTACGATATCCGGAGATATACTCCCAAGCTCTGCAAGATGTTTCTTCATAGTCTCCCGTTCAGCAGGACTCATCTTTTCAAGGATGATATTTGCCCTTTCCTGTCCAAGAGAATGTATAAGGATTGCAAATTTCAGAGGACCTGGTAATTTGTTGGTATCCATCTGTCTCCATCAGATATGCACAATCAGGGTTAATTCACTTTCTACTGCAAAAAACACATCAGACCGCTAACCAGCTTCCATCTGCAAGTGGCTGTTTCCGCAATGACGGCAAATTGCTCAGGATGGACTGTCCTTGACCCATTCCTTACGTATTAACTGCAACATGGTATCAGGATCACTGGTAAGCATATTAACCAGATTCTCATCCAACACAGGAGCTGCTGCATCCTCCATATTACCAGCGTTTTCAAGCTGTTCCACAGTCATAGGCAGTTGTTCCAATACCGACTGGTTACTGGCGCCACCATTAATCAGCCATCGAATCACCGGACGTACCACAAAAAGGAACAACATCAGTATTGCAAAAACAGAAAGAAGATACCTTACAAGCATGGTATTGTTCAACAGACTGGCAATAATTCCCTTTTCTGTTTTTTCTGCTGACTCCATCTGCATCCTCGTTGTCGCAAAAGGTATATTTACCACCTCGATGGCATCACCTCTGCTTGCATTAAAATCAACAGCACGTTTAATTATGTTTTCCAGTTTTGACATTTCTGCCTGTGATCTTGGAACATACTCCCATTTACCAGCACCTGATATCTCTTTTTCAGATTTTTCAGATTGTTTCTGTTTGCCTTTGTCTGCCTGCTTGTCTGCATTATCCTTTACAGACTTCACCTGCCTGTACGTACCATCAACCATAACAGCTACCGATATCTTTGTTATCTTGCCTACCGGAGCTACAGTATGGCGCATTATCTTGCTGATCTCATAGTTGACGGTTCTTTCTTCCTTTTTAAAAATCGGTTTGCGAACAGCATCCTGTGGCTTTTTCAAACCTTCCTGTGCAAGATTTGAAGCTACACCAGGAACTCCAACAGGAATGGCTTGCTTTTCATTTGATACCTGTTTTGAAACCTGTTCACTGCGAATAACCTTTTTGGGATCAAATATCTCCTCTGTTTCTTTCTGTTTTGTAAAATCAAAAGAGCAGGATACCCTTACTATGGCCTTGCCAGGTCCAAGGGCCTCTGCAAGCATGGTTTCAAGTCTTTTTTCCAGACCTTGCTCCACCCGGCACTGAAAGGCCAACTGCTCAGATGTTATCTCTCCAAGAGTAGAATTTCCTTCACTGATAAACGAAGACAAGAGATTACCATGATTATCTACAACAGTGACATTTTGCGGAGGCAGATTAGAAACACTGGCAGATACAAGATTGACAATCCCCTTGATCTCCTTTTTGGTCAATTTCATACCCGGTCTTAATCTGACCGCCACCGAGGCCTTTGCCGGTTTTTCTTCTTCCACAAAAACAGAGTTAACCGGCATAACTATGTGGACACGTGAACTTACAACCTTATAAAAGCTGTCAATTGTTCTTGCCAGCTCCCCCTGCAAGGCCCTCTGGTAATTAATATTCTGAACAAATTCCGTCATTCCGAGTTGCGTTTTATCAAAAATCTCAAAACCAACCCCCCCTCCCCTCGGCAAGCCCTCAGAGGCAAGAGTAAGCCTTACTTCATATACCTTTTCTTTTGGAACAAGAATGGCCTTTCCATCTGAGGATATTGTATAAGGGATCTTTTGCGCCTTCAGCCTGGATAAAATATCTCCTGCGTCTTCAGGTGAAATATTGGAATAAAGCACCTTGAACTCCGGCTTGCTGGCCCATATCATAACCATTGACATACACGCCACTGTTCCTGCTATAACAAGCAAAAGAACAACTTTTTTAGCCGTAGTGAGATTCTTTAAAAATGTTATGATACTGTTTTGCGGTTTGTTCTCCGCCATACCTTTTATCCTTTTACTGCATCAAAAGGTGTTCACTGGTTTCCATCCATAGATGGCCTTTTTGACAATCTCGCTGTCTTTCGTGCATTGCTCATATGCCACGGCCAACACAAAGAAAAAGGCTTAAAGGCATACTGATCTAAACCTGCATTTTCATAACTTCCTGATAGGCAGTCACAATTTTATTACGTACCTGCATCATAAGCCTGAATGAAATTTCGGCCTTTTGCACTGCTATCATTGTGTTATGGATATCCTTATCCTGACCGGTAGCCAGATTTTTAACAGCCTGGTCTGCCTCATGGTTGAGCTGGTCTACCTTGTCAATAGCCTTGGTCAACATCTCGCCAAACCCTGCTGCAGGCTGTTTTTCTCCATTGCTGTTATTCAATAAAGAGATATCAGGTATTTCCAGCTTGTTTAAAAGGGTTATCTTTTGCATAACTATCGACCACCTATTTCCAATGCCTTCATGGCCATCTTTTTTGTTGCGTTTATACTTGCTATGTTTGCCTCATAACTTCTTGTTGCAGACATCATATTGACCATTTCTTCAATCGTATTGATGTTTGGCATGGCAACATATCCGTCTCTGTCAGCATCCGGATTACCGGGATCATATCTCAGCAGGGGCCTTCTCTGATCATTTATCACACCAACCACCCTTACAGCAGACAACGAGGAAGCCAATCTTTTATCAAGTTCACTCCTGAAGGTTGTTCCGGCCGGAACAGCAGCAAATACTACATCCTTTCTTCTGTAAGGACCCCCCTCAGCAGTATGCGTAGTGTTAATATTTGCCAGATTGCTGGCAATAACGTTTATACGCACCTGCTGAGCACTCATTCCTGAAGAACTGATATCTAATGCATTAAAAAAGTCCATTCTTTATTTACCTTCACTGATTACATACCTAAGATCTTGAAATTTTTTAGATATAAGTCGTGCAGTTGCATCATACATAATTGTGTTTTTAGCAAGAGACGCCATCATTCTTCCTATATCAACCGTATTGCGATCTCCCGGCAAGGTAGGTGAAAAAAGCCTGGTTAATCTGATATTCATATTATTGGCATCCCTTGCAGAGGCAATATGCCCTTGCCTTGTTATCCTCAGACCTAATGCCTTGTGCCTTCCTGTTTTTTCTGCCATATTTTCTTTTACCAACAGATCAAATGCCTTGTAGTTAGGTGTATCAATATTGGCTATATCTGACGACAAAAGCCTGTTTTTTACAGATCTCAGGTCAAGTGCGCGATTCAAGGTCGCGATGGTATCGTCAAATATCGTGACAGTCTTCATGTGAAACCTCTCTACTTAATCAATATCTTTTGCCATAGGATTGAGCAAATACCATACCAGAGATTACAGAGAGCATTTTTTCCATAATAATATTTTTTACAATTCCTTGGGTCTGTAACACATTCCCCTTCTATCTGTCTGTTACGTTTAAAAAAACCCTCCATAACAAAAAAACAGGACACAGCAGGCATCAACACAAGGCACAGGTTATACAGACAGCATAGGACTTTTAGCATTCATTTGAGCCAGGAAATATTTGCCTCCCGCAACAGGTTATTTATTCCCCTGCCTCCCTGTATTCTCTTAGCTTGTTTCTCAGTGTTCTTATACTGATACCCAGCATTTTTGCCGCTACTGTCCTGTTTCCTTGAACCTCTTCCAGAGTTTTGAAGATCAAGGCCTTTTCCATCTCTTTTACAGACAACCCTGCCTTGATTCTGACAGGCATACTTTCTTCCAGCTCTGTACTGTCAGGGAACAGATGAGCAGGCATGATTGTTTCTCCCATAGACAACAGCACTGCTCTTTCAATGGCGTTTTCCAGCTCTCTGACATTCCCCTTCCAGTCATACTTGTTTAAAAGTGCCAACGTTTCATCAGATATCCCTTTGACAGGAAGATGATTTTTATCACTGTATTTTTTAAGAAAAAACTCGGCCAGAAGAGGAATGTCCTCCTTTCTTTCCCGCAGGGGAGGAATCTTAAAGGGAATAACATTGATCCTGTAATACAGATCCTCCCTGAATTTACCTTCCTCAACCGCCTTTTTTATATCCACATTACAGATAGCAATTACCCGGACATCAACAGGAACGGTCCTTTTCCCGCCGATCCTGTCCACCTCCCTTTCCTGAAGGACTCGCAAAAGTTTTGCCTGAAGAGACAGAGGCATTTCTGTTATTTCATCCAGGATAAGTGTGCCTCCATCCGCCTGTTCAAATTTTCCCTTTTTCCGGTTTACTGCTCCTGTAAAGGCCCCTTTTTCATGACCAAACAGTTCACTCTCCACCAAGGTTTCAGGCAGTGCCGCGCAGTTGACAGCAACGTATGCTCCCTTATCCCTGCCACTGTGTGCATGAATATAGGAGGCCAAAAGCTCCTTTCCCGTCCCGCTTTCACCTGTTATAAGAACAGAAGAATCGCTTGGAGCAATCTTCACAGCAAGTTTCATTATATTCAGGAGTCTGGAATTGGCAGTAATGATAGCCTTGGATTTATGCGCATTCTTGGGATGATAGATAACACCACCATTATCTGCCCTGTGAATCATCCTGGACTGAACCTTTTTTACGGCAGAATCAAGGACATCTGAAGAAAAAGGTTTGATAATATAATCTGATGCCCCCTCCTGAATAGCCTCCACTGCATTATTGATTGTTCCATATGCCGTTATCATTATTACCGGAATCTGTGGATCAATCTTTTTAATATTTGCCAAAACTTCCATTCCTGACATCTCTGGCATCTTAACGTCCGTTATAACCATGCTGAAACAATCTTTACGGAACTTGTCGATAGCCTCCAGACCGTTTTTGGCCGTTTCCACAGAAAAACCGCTTCGGTTTAATGCATGGCTGAGAGCCAGTCTCATATCCGGTTCATCATCAACGACTAAAATTGGTTCTATTCCCATTCTCATGCTCCTTTACCTGATTGTACAAATGGTCATGTAACCGGTTCCACCCACAAATCATTTCCTGGACACTGCGGGGGTCTCCATGCCCTCCCAAACAGGCAGCCTGATAACACAAACCGTTCCCTTTCCTTTTGTACTGTTAATATCAATCGTACCATTATGAAGTTTTACAATATTATGAACAATGGCAAGGCCGAGGCCTGTACCCTTTTTCTTCGTACTGAAAAAAGGATCAAATACCATAGAGATATCAGATCTGGATATACCTTTACCAGTATCCGCAAATCTGATTTCTGCCATATCATAATTATCCGGTCTTGTTTTTATCCTCTTCACGGAAATGGTAAGTCTGCCGCCTTCCGGCATAGCCTGAATGGCATTAAGAACAATATTCAGCACAACCTGCTTCAACAGTTCCAAATCACCATATACCATAAGAGAAGACGATAAGAACTCAGTAACCACTTCAATGGAATTAGCCGATCTGATCATATGATCTGTAAAGCAAAGAGAATCATTGACGAGCTGTTTTATATCCAGCACCTTGAAATCTGGCATCTGCTGAGGCTTGATAAACAGCAACATATTGGATATAATGTTGTTTATAGATGTAACTCCGGAAGATATATGTTCCACAAGGGTTTTTGCCTCTGGCAATTTTTGAAGATCTTTTTTGAGTAATGAGGCAAACAGTTCAATACTGCCAAGAGGATTTCTTATCTCGTGAGCTATGTTTGCCGCCATCTCTCCCATGGCAGCAAGTCGCCCTGCCCTGTTTGCACGTTCCTCAAGTTTTTTCATTCTTGTAATATCCTGCAATGTCAAGGCAATACCATGCTGTTCTCCTTTCTTGTTTTGCAATGGAGAGATACAAATACTGACATGCTTATTTCCTTTTGCCTTTACAGGCATCTCTGTTTCAAACTGTACAGCCTCTCCTGTTTCACCCACACATATCAAATGCCGCTCAATATCTTCAAAAAAATCTGATTCAAATATATTCTTCAAGGTCTTTCCCGCAGCCTGCACAGCCCTGAAACCTGTCAATCTTTCAGCAGCCCTGTTAAAACTGGTAATATGGTTTTCCCTGTCAATTACAATCACTCCTGCCGTCAAGCTGTCTAATATACAATGAAGATAATTTTCAGATGACTCCTTTTCCTTCAGATTCCTTTTCAGTTCTTCGTTTTTATATTTAAGTTCAATATCTAATGCCCTTACCTGATCTTCCAGATTCCGGTAATATTTTTCAATGCTTGATGCCGCACTGTTAAAAGACTTGATTGCATTATCCAGCAGATCAAGTCTTGCAAACTGATTTTCAGCAATATCTGATTGTTGCACTTTCATTTATCCTCTTGAATTATTCCAATTTTTAACTGGTTGCAGGTTACACTTGGCGTTCAACTCATAAAAAAGCAGATAACAACGATATTTTTCCGCATCTCAACAGCATTCAGAATACAAGACCTGCAACCAGGGTTATCAGTTGTCTTCCTGTCCGCCGGGATATTACTGGAATGGACATGTAACATTCCGGCAGGCCACAGGATTTCAGACAATATTCAAAGAATTTACTGAACCAAGATTTTTTACAGCAAACCAGCGCTGGATTAAGGTCTCAGACACAGAAGACACAAGATCACAAAAAACAAATTTTTATGGATAACAACCGGGTGCATATAAGATATGGCAAAAAGCATGCCAGTGGTTTCATAAAGAAAAGGAAGAAAGGGAAAGTTTGTATTTATGATAATTATTCAGAGAGTTAGACATATAAAAATCACGTGTAAAAAAGACATCAAATGCCATTTGCAGCCTGTCTGTTGTCAGTCATTTGACATGAAACAATAGCGATCCGGAAGTCCAAGGGTAATCCCCCCCAAAAAAAAAGCCCAGTCAGAAAGAAAAGAATGCCAAGGGACAATAGCACTGTTTCCTTTTTGACTGAGCCTTATGAAGGAAAAATATTAACCTGATTACAGGAACAATATCATTGTATCTGATTCCCGTTCAGCAAGAGACATTTTCCACAACCTCATTACAGACCATGGACTCTGTTCAGTATCCAAAAAACCACCTGGGGATAGATACTGTCTGAGTTGCCTCTTTCATACAAGTCCTAAAAAAATGCAGATGATATCCGGGGATATTCTTGAGTCAACTTATATCTCTTTATCTTTTCTACCAAGGTGGTTCTGTTTAAATGCAAAAGCTTTGCTGCCCTGTTTTTAACCCAGTGAGTTTTTTCAAGGGATTTATAGATAAGGGCCTTTTCAAACTCACTGACTGCTGTATTCAAACAAATTCCATCACCGGAAAATTCTATATCAGAAAAAAGCACAGCTTCTGTTTTGTGAGTTAACTTGCCTGGCAAATCTTCCGGACTTATCTCCCCGTTACCTTTCAAAACGACCGTCCTTTCCAGCGTGTTTTTAAGTTCCCGAATATTCCCCGGCCAGGAATATGAACAAATAATCTCCATTGCCTTTTCCGAAATACCGGTTACAGTTTTTCCTTTTTCTTCATTAAATTTTTTTAAAAAGTGGTTAACAAGAAGCGGAATATCATTGCGTCTCTCTCTCAAGGGAGGAATACGGATGGGAATAACCTCAAGACGATAAAAGAGATCTTCCCTAAATTCCCCCTTTTGCACTGCCTTTTCCAAATCCCTGTGAGTAGCTGCAAGTATCCTGACATCCACATTGACTGCTCTTGATCCTCCCACACGGTAAAATTCCCGTTCCTCCAAAACCCTGAGAACCTTGACCTGCAAATCCTGGCTCATATCTCCTATCTCGTCCAGAAAGATAGTCCCATTATCAGCCAATTCAAATTTCCCTGCCTTTGCAGTCGTTGCCCCTGTAAATGCACCACGCACATGTCCAAACAACTCACTTTCAAGAAGATTTTCCGGAATAGCCCCGCAGTTTATTGGTATTAACGGGTTGGTGTTTCTGTGTGAACAGTTGTGAATCGCCCTGGCAACCAGTTCTTTCCCTGTTCCGCTTTCCCCATATATAATTACATTGCTATCACTGTCTGCCACCTGCGCTATAAGCTTAAATATCCTTTGAATCTTCTCGCTTTTTCCTACAATACCCATAAATCCATGTTCCATGTCAGGACAATCAGAAGAACAGGAATTTTCCGGCATAATTTTTCTGGCAGCTAAATCAGACATAACCATTCCCTCTACACTTTCATGTGATAAGCAAAAAATTATACATATAACCACAAAGATTGTTTTCTGTTTTAAACCAACTGTGCAAAACCTGTTCCTGCCTGTATGTGTTTTATAGAAAAATCTCAAAAGACACCCTTGAAAAGATACCTCAACAGGACATACAACACAGAAAACATAGGACATTTTTTTATTACCAAAAAATGTGCAGAGGAAATATTGCACTGTAAAAGCCGAAATAAAAGATACAAACAAAGAAGTTGCCAATTTCCATTATTGCATTTTGCAAAAAATCAGAGGACCAGAAAAAACATACACAACATAACCACATAAAATCACCAGGCATTCATAGCAGCAGCGACATTCATACCACATATTCCTGTCTGTCCTTACAAGAAAAACAGCAAAACAGCACAAGACCAGCAGAAAATATCGTGTTTCAACACACAGAAAAAAGATACAAACAACAGCCATACATACCCCATATTGTGCAGAACACATTCAAGCAACAAGATAAAGCAGAAAAATTTTCGGACTTGCACTACAAGACATAAAAACAGGAAGGCAAAATCAAAAAAGGTAAGGGGCAAGTATCTGTATCCAGGAAACACAAGAGATCAGAGATTGCAGACCTTGGGATAGCATATATTGTGCATGTGTCAAAATCAGAAACGTAAAACAGCTTTTAATTAAAAAAACAAACACAGAGGTCATCACATAGTATTGCATAATGATAAACCAATTCGCATTTTGCAATTACTGCAGGTTGATTTCATAAGCCTTGATCTTTCTGTAAAGGGTTGCAATATTTATCCCCAAAAGCCTGGCAGCCTGAGATTTATTGCCGTTTGTTTTCTGCAAAACCCGTCTTATCAAGGCTATCTCCTGCTCTCTCAGTGAATAAACCTGATCTTGATCCCCTGATAAACAGGCATGCTGTTTCAATCCAAAAACAGTCTGTGACTGACTTATTTCAGCAGGAAGGTCAGAAACATCTATTACATTTTCCACCCCAAGGGCAAAGGCCCTCTCTATAACATTTTCCAGTTGCCTTACATTGCCTGGCCAATCATAATTTAAAAGCACAAACATGGCCTCTGAAGAAACACCTGAAATATGATTTTTGTTTATGGCATTGAATTTGTCCAGGAAATGACTTATCAAAAAAGATATATCCTCTTTTCTGCTTCTCAGCGGAGGCAGCTTAATAGAAACGACATTTAACCGGTAAAACAGATCCGGTCTAAGCTTCCCTTCATTGACCACTGTTTCCGGCTCCCCGTTCATAGCTGCAATGACACGAACATCAACATCTATTTCCTTTATATCTCCTACAGGCCTGATCTTCTTTTCCTGTAACACACGTAAAAGTTTCACCTGAAAGGACGGGGAACTTTTGGCTATCTCATCCAGGAATATGGTTCCCCCTTCTGCTGCCCTGAATAAACCCATCTTATTATCTACCGCACCAGTAAAAGCCCCTTTAATATGACCAAACAGTTCACTTTCCAAAAGGCCTTCAGCTACCGCACCACAGTTAATAGGAACAAAGGGTCTGTTACTTCTGTCACTGTTTTTATGGATTATTCTGGCCAGAACCTCTTTGCCTGTACCGCTTTCTCCGTGTATAAGAACTGTAGGGCTGCTCATTTTAATCCGGTCTATAATGTCATAGACTCCCTGCATAGCCTTACTGACACCAACCATGTTATCATAATAGCGATACCGTTCTTTAAGACGGTTTTTCAGAACAAGATTCTCCCTTTCAAGGGTCTTTTTTTCCATGATACGGTCAATTAAGATCTTCAACCTCTCCAACTTTATGGGCTTTTGTATATAGTCATAGCCACCAAGTTTTAACGCCTCTACTGCTGACTCAACAGAACCATGTCCTGTCACAATCACCACCTCACACTCCGGCACCTTTTCCTTTATAGAGGTAAGCAGATCCAATCCGCCCAAATCAGGCATCTTTAAGTCCGTAAAAATTATATCAAAACCTCCTTCCTTCGCCAATTCAAGCGCCTTTAAGGCGCTATCAACAACAGTGATATCATATTCACAGGCAGACAAATATTCCTGAACAATAAAGAGGACATCCTTCTCGTCGTCAACAAACAATATTTTAAAGTCCTGCATAAAGGATCTCCTTTGCCGTAAAACACATGACATACTCAAAAGCCAGACGATATTTTTACATCATAAGGTAACCCATAACACCTTAAATCCGGTCATCCCGATTCAGCCTCACACATACCACACAACAGACAGTTTAAAACACCTTGCACAGTGATCAAACCGGTACCTTTCAGCATATCACAGGCAATGAAATATCAATTATCCAATATGGACAGACCAACAAGGAAATGTCCGGTAAAAGGACCATGATCACATTTAGTAATATGCGCTATCTGTGTCTTGAGAAATTCAGCAGGAACAGTAGTATCAGGCCGGTAATATTTCATGTTCAATATCTTGCCAACATCAAGATATTTCATCAGATGGGAATCCTGTCTCACAACCAGACACAGCCCTTGTGATGAAATATCCCATATTTTGAATTGATAAATCTGGGCAGAGCTGCTTACAGATATTTCAACACTAAAGTACTGGTTTACATTCTCCCTTTTTTCAGCTCTCTTTTCATACAATTGGTTCATCAAGGATCTCCCAATAATTCCGTTCACAAAGATGGCCTTACAGTTAGTGCCCATCCATAAACAGACCGTGAGCAATGGCGGGTTTCCAATCTGTAAATCAGAATTCCTTAACAAGATCAAGGGATCCCGCAGATTAACACCGAGATTGTGCAAAAAGGCCTTCCATGATATAAATGGGAATCAACAAAGATATGTCCGGCAAAGACCTTTTCTACGCAAAAACTCACCAAGCACATGGACACATCAAGGGAAACTGTATCTTGTTTTTGCAAACCTCCGGTCGGCAGGTCGTATCGGCTTTTGGTTATATGTTACATAAATTTGGCATATCTGTTCTCAGTATCAGAACAGATATACGGGATCGATACCGCCAGATCATCCGACAAACATCATGTCCAGGGGAGCAACTGATAACACATGGGATAACACATCACACCCTGCAGCACACTTAAAGGCTATATCGTTACACCGCTGTTTATGTCAATAAAAAAACAGATATAACTGCTCATGAAATTCCCAGGCAACAGGTCTTGCCTGGCACAAGGTACAATCTGATCCAACATCTTAATTTCCCTGGCCTTTAATATCTGTTCACTGCAATACTTAAAAATCAGAAGCCCTTGACACCAAGCAAAACGTTTCCTTCACAAAAATTGTTTCCACAATCAAGCCATTTTCTGCCAAAGGCGCAATCATTGACATACAATGAAATCAAACCTGTTATTTCCACCTTGAAAGGAAGTAGGGTTTGTTCTATCATTCAATCTCATCTCGTCAGTTCGTGCATAGTCATAAAGCAAGGCCATGGGCAACGGTGAATTTCCAATCTGTAAATAAAAATTCTTGGACAAGATCAAGGGGTCCCGCAGACTGTACAAAAAGGCCGTTTCTGGATGTAAACCGGTTCAGATTGTATTGCTTTGATCACAACATATGTCTGGCTGATTCAACAAGGTCTTTCAATTTTCTATTCGCTAACCGGCATGGCCGGACCTGTTGTTTCGGTCACAGCAGACAATGAAGGCGCTATATCCGGAGATACAGACTCGTCTGCATGAAGGACTTTCATATAAAAAACCCTCAATCGCTGATCAGCAATAAGGATATCCACACGAATTAGCATGAAAATACTGACCAAATATCTCTGCAAAAATTTTTTCAGGCTCTTTTTTATCCTGCTTGGCATATTTATCAGCCTGTACCTGATCATAGATTTCCTGCAAAAAATAGACAACTTCATGGAGGCACATGTAGCAAACAGAGATATGTTCATATATTTTATCTATAAAACCCCCTATATATCTGTTCAGATGACACCGGTCGCAACTCTGCTTTCAGTTATCCTCATGTTCTGTTACATGAACAAGAACAATGAAATCATAGCCCTTAAGGCAAGCGGCATGAGTATAGTCAGGATTTCTTTTCCTGTAATCTGCGCCTCTCTTATTTTGACAATTGCCGTATTTTTTGTTTCCGAACTAATTGTTCCATATACCAGCACCAGAAGTCAGAACATTTGGATAAGCGAGGTCAAAAAAAACAAACATAAACGGCTCTACGGCCGAAGTCATATCTGGTATAAAGGCAAGGATTCCATTTACTGGATCAGATATTTCGATGATAAAAAAATGATCATGCATGGGCCTGTATTCTATTTCTTTGACAATTCTTTTCATCTCTTAAAACGGATCCAGGCAAAAAATGCTGTTTGGTCTGACAAGGGATGGATTTTAAATCAGGTAACAGTACAAACATTGATGGCTAATGGAAACTATGACATGAAAACATTTGCAAAAATAAGGGGGAACATACCCGAAACACCCAAATCCTTTCTTCGATCTGTAATACGACCAGAGGAAATGAGTTACTGGCAACTTAAAAAATTTGCGGACAGCATTCAAAAGGAAGGATACAGTGCAACAAGGTATCTTGTTGATATGAATATAAAACTGGCCTTCCCTGTAGTCTGTTTAATCATGACACTGATAGGGATACCCCTTGCCCTTGGTATCAACAAAGGTGGAACTCCACTTTCCGTAACTATTGGTATAGGTGCATCCTTTCTATATCTGATCACCCTGGGGAGTTCCCGTGCCCTTGGTATAATGGGAGCAATACCTGTATGGCTTTCTGCCTGGATGGCAAACATATTCTTCTTTCTGTTGGCCATATACCTGATTATACAACTTGACACATAATCACTCCCTGAATACCCCTTTATTTTGCATAATTTCCGTTACTGCCTCCCTGCAATCCGGACGGGACAGACAGATCAGACTCAAGTTTCATCCCTCCAAATATCAATGCCAAGGTTAAAAATCTTCTCTTCCTTTGGCATAATGCCACAGTTTCGCCATAACCGATTTATAATAATCTTTTGAATCCTGAGGCAGTTTTACTCCATCTACACTGTTTACCGGCATGACACCCATAAGGGAATTCAGGACCCATACATCCCGTGCCCTGTTTAATTCCTTTAACCTGATACATCGTGGCGTTATGTATATTCCATCCCTTTCCAAGATCATACGAAGCATCCTAAGGGTAACTCCGGGCAGTATACCTGCTCCATTGCCCGGCAGTACCGGAGTAAACCAACCATCCTCAAATCTGACCACCACGGTTCCTGTTGCTGTTTCTGCAATAAAAAGGTCCGGGTCAATCAGCAGGGCTTCATCTGCACCGGCATCAACGGCATACTGCCTCGCCCACAGGTTATAGAGATAGTTCAGTGTCTTGTGTTTTGCCAAAGGGCTTATCCTTGGAAAATCGAAGGATACAAGATTCCAACCCCTGGAATATACATCCGGATCTGGCAGATTGTACTGCCTGACCGTTATAATACAGGTTGGAGCATTTCCTTCAGGCAGGCCAATTGTCCGGTCCTTTCCTCTCGTAATAACAAGTTTGACTACAGCAATACTGTTTTGAAGGCCATTTTTTGCAAGCAGGGTTTTATAGATATTATGATCTTTCAATATTTCAGGAAACCTGATATAAAAAAACCGGCATGACCCGCTTATACGCTCGAGGTGATAATCCAGAAAAAAAACATTGCCTTCCTCTGCCCGCATAGTTGTAAAAAAACCGTCACCGTAGAGTATCCCTCTGTCTGATATGGATATCTTTGCCTCATCTTCTCTTGCAAATTCATTATTTAACCAAACAATAGCCTTGTTTTCAGAAACCATCCCCCACATCCTCCGTCACAAAAAAACTCCCACGTAAACGGCCTCTTCCCACGCAAAGACAATCCTCCCTGAAAACCTGGTATACAAATAATATCATTTATAAATCCAGAGAAGAAGCAAGAAATGATATCACCAGGCACAGCAAAATGTATTACAACAGCCATCTGGCCCAATCTGTTTTCAGGATACAAAGATCCAAATGATTTTGTAAACAATTGACCTTTTGCAAAAATCACCGAATCTCCTTTCCTGCCCGACCGGACCAGTCTGACTGTTGCCTACCACCAGAAAAGCTCAAAACGGTCAAGATTCATTACTTTGTTCCATGCAGCCACAAAATCCTGCACAAACTTTTCCTGGTTATCATCCTGGGCATAAAATTCCGCCTGGGCACGCAGCTGAGAATTCCAGCCAAAGATCAAATCGACCCTGGTTCCTGTCCACTTCAATTCACCCGTTGCCCTATCTCGCCCTTCAAACAAGTCTTCCTGATCTGAAACAGCCTTCCATTCTGTATTCATATCAAGCAGATTAACGAAAAAATCGTTTGTGAGCAAACCGGGCCGCTCAGTGAAAACCCCATGCCGGGATTGCCTGAAGTTGGCATTGAGAACTCGCATCCCACCCACAAGAACCGTCATTTCCGGTACCGTGAGAGTCAGCAACTGTGCTCGATCAATCAGGAGGTCTTCAGCGAAGGCATCAGCACTGTCCTTGATGTAATTGCGAAAGCCATCTGCTTTTGGTTCCAGAACAGTATAAAACTGCACATCGGTTTGTTTCTGCAATGCATCAGTGCGGCCTGGCGCAAAGGGGACATCCACGTCATAGCCTGCGTTCCGTGAAGCCTGTTCTATGGCAGCACAACCGCCTAAGACAATGAGATCGGCAAGTGACACCTTTTTGCCGTTGGACTGAGCAGCGTTAAAATCCTTCTGGATCTTTTCAAAAATTATCAACACATTTGCAAGTTGTTCCGGTTCATTGACTTCCCAATTCTTTTGAGGGGCAAAACGTATACGTGCCCCGTTTGCTCCGCCTCGCTTGTCAGATCCCCTGAAAGTAAAGGCTGATGACCAGGCCGTGTAGACCAGTTGCGGAATTGTCAATCCTGATGAAAGGATTTTTGTCTTGAGATCGGCGATATCTTTTTTGTCCACTAACTCGTGATCCACTGGTGGCACAGAATCCTGCCAGATCAGTTCGTCTTCCGGAACCTCCGGTCCGAGGTAGCGGGAGCGAGGCCCCAGGTCTCTATGGGTTAACTTGAACCAAGCACGCGCAAAGGCATCTGCCAATTCATCCGGATTTTCATAAAAACGCCTGGCAATAGGGCCATATTCAGGATCCATTCTGAGAGCCAAATCTGTGGTAAACATTATCGGCGCATGTCGTTTTGAGGAATCATGGGCATCAGGCACAAGATGTGCCGCCTCCGGGTCGGTCGGGACCCACTGCCAGGCCCCTGCAGGACTTTTTTCCAGATTCCAGTCGTAGCGGAAAAGGGTCTCCAGAAAGGTATTGTCCCACTTGGTGGGAGTGGGTGTCCATGCTCCTTCCAGGCCGCTTGTGATTGTGTCTGGGCCCTTACCGCTGCCAAAGCTGTTTTTCCAACCAAGACCCTGCTCCGCAATAGGAGCAGCCTCGGGCTCCGGACCAAGATACTTTTCCGGATCAGCAGCACCATGAGCTTTGCCAAAGGTGTGTCCACCGGCAATGAGAGCGACTGTCTCTTCATCGTTCATACCCATACGCCTGAAGCTCAGCCGAATATCATCGGCAGCAGCCAAAGCATTCGGCTCACCATCCGGACCTTCAGGATTCACATAAATAAGACCCATTTGAACGGCGGCAAGAGGATTGTCCAAATTTCGTTCATTGCTGTGTCGTTTATCTCCAAGCCATTCGGTTTCCGGTCCCCAGTAGATATCCTCCTCGGGTTCCCAGATATCCACTCGTCCTCCTCCGAAACCATAAGTCTTGAATCCCATGGATTCGAGTGCACAGTTTCCAGCAAGAATCATAAGATCTCCCCAGGAAATCTTGTTCCCGTATTTCTTTTTGATCGGCCATAGCAGTCTGCGAGCCTTGTCAAGGTTTACGTTATCAGGCCAGCTGTTGAGAGGTGCAAAGCGCTGGTTCCCTGTTGATCCGCCGCCGCGTCCGTCCAGAATTCTATAGGTCCCTGCACTATGCCATGCCATGCGAATAAACAATGGTCCGTAATGTCCAAAATCAGCAGGCCACCATTGCTGCGACTCTGTCATCAATGCGCAGAGGTCTTTTTTCAGATCTTTCAAATCAAGCTTTTCAAATTCTTCGGCATAGTTAACCCCCCTGCTGGCAGGGTTAAGGGAACCTGAATTTTGATAAAGAATCCTGAGATTCAACTGGTTTGGCCACCAGTTCCGGACAGAATCACCCCCAAACCTGGTAGGTCTTCTGTATGAAGAGTTTTCTGTATACCTGTTGTCTTTGTTCATTTTTGTTCTCCTCCTCTCTATAATATTTGCATGTTTTTTCTTTGATACGGGTTATAATGCTGTTTTTTATATTGTATAAAATACTATCATCAGTAAATACTTATATAGTAGTCACTCCTAATATGTCCCAAAAAAATATAGTCCGCTTATAACAATGTTACTCCTGCTTATTGCTTCTGCACTTGTCACATACGCCCTCCAGGTTTACCCTTTTTCCGGTGATGATAAACTTTTTCCTTAATTCTTCCGGTATCTTTAGAGAATCGTACTCTTTGCTATAAAAATCGATTATTTCTCCGCACCTTATACATCTAAAGTGATGATGAAGACGAAGATTGGGATCGAAACGTTTTGGGTCTCCCCGTCCTTCTATAATATCAATCAAACCTATCTCCGCAAAGGTTATGAGAGTTCTGTTAACAGTATCCAAAGAGATATTGGGATAGTATTTTCTGATACATTCGTGGATCATGACGGCAGAAGGGTGTTCTCTGGAATTTATGAGTTCTTTGTATATTGCCATTCTTTGAGGGGTTACCTTGAGACCGTGTTCATGACATATTTTTTCAAATACTTTTAATTCTTCTTCCACAAATACATACCTTTACAATCTATATGTGAGCAAGGCCCAAACCTCAAGCTGTACCTATATAGGAGTTGCTCCTAACTGTCAACCCCTTTTTAATTTCTTGCAATCCAAAGTTGATAGAAACCAGATCATTTCGCCAAAAGAGATTGAAGGATTTTTACAACAGGTGCTGCCTGACAAGGTCCCGTCCCGGGAAAAAATAAAAACTCCGTCCAATACTCCCGGAAACATGATGCAAATCACTCTGTTGAAGACCTGCGAATCAAACAAGAAGAAATTGCTTTTTCAGGGAAAGAGCATAAAAAATGCCTTTGCGAGTCAAAAAAAACACAACACAACATATAGTAGCCAAATCCCCTTTAATGACTTTCAGGCAGGGAAATCCTGCAGTAACAGCTCAATAAATAGGGGCAGGAGGGTTTTTCTGACGCGACTGCCGGGAGGGCGCCGTTTCTTCGTGACTTATCAGTGGGGAAAGCCGCAGCTCGACGAAGGCGGGAATGCGAAAGGGGCAAGTGTCCCCCGCAGACAAGTTATTGAAAAGACCAGCCCAAAGGCTAAAAGCAAAAGAAAAGTTCTCCTGCCCCGATGGTACGTTCGCTGTTATCCCCCTGTTATTGAGCTGACACATCATGCATTAAATAACAGGACGTGGGGTCTGCAGGATCCTCACTTACGGACTGCAGGCCTCTTGGCATCCAAAACAAACTCGTGCAGGGGGACCAAAAAGGCCCTGGCCTTGTACAATGTTTCATCATACTCCTTTTCAGGAACAGAATCATACACAATACCTCCTCCTGCCCCGTAATACCCCCTGTTGTTCTTGATTATCAGTGTACGTATGGCAATGTTCAGGTCAAACTTCCCGTCCATGGCAATATATCCGATAGAACCGGTGTATACCTGACGACAACACGGTTCTAGTTCATCTATGATTTCCATGGAACGAATCTTTGGACATCCGGTAATGGATCCACCGGGAAAGGTTGCCCTGACAATATCAGAAATACCTGTACCCGGGAGCAGCCTGCCCTCTACTATGGAGACAAGGTGATGGACATATTGATAGGTTTCTATACGTTTGTGTTCCCGGACACTTACGGTTCCGGAAACACAGATTTTGCCAAGATCATTTCTTAAAAGGTCTACTATCATGGACAGTTCTGCATCGTCCTTTGGACTGTTGACAAGATCCTCTTTTAATCTCATGTCTTCCAAGGGGGTTTTTCCCCTCGGCCGCGTCCCCTTGATGGGGCGGGTTTCTATCATTTGTCCGTCACAAAGAAGGAACCGTTCCATTGAAGTACACAAAACATGATGATCTGCTGCATGGATATAGGCATAAAACGGGGCTGGATTCCTCTCAAAAAGCGCCTTAAACAAGGAAAGAGGATCTCCGTTAAAATCAGCCTCAAAGCGCTGCGTAAGGTTTGCCTGGTATATATCTCCCTGAACGATATATCTGCGAACCTTCTCGATTGTTTTAACATATGCATCTTTTGTAAAGTTGACAGAAACAGGCCCCAATGCAAAGCAGGAGCCCCTGTACGGTCCTGTATGCCTGTTTTTTATCCCTTTCATCTCGGAATCAGCCCAAAAGGGAACTGACTGCAATGAAACACAGTTTTTAGAATCAGGCATAACCCATTGAAAGAATTGAATATTTCCCTTCCTATGATCAAACACAGCAACTTTGGCAGGAATAATCCAATACATGTGGGGAAGTTTAAGATCATTTATTGTATTTTCAGGCAAATCTTCTATGATCCCTTTCAGATCATAAGAGAAATAGCCCAGAAATCCCCCGCCGAAAAACCCCCCCGGCAACCTTGTTTTATTTGCACCAACAACAAGATCAACAAGCTGCTGCAACATATAAAGAGGGTCATCTTCTGTCCTGGTACAAAGGCCGCTGACCTGCAAACAACATGAATTTTTTACAGAAGAAAATATTACAAGAGGATCCCAACCGGCAATTGAATAATTTGCACAATCAATGTCTGTACCACTTAAAAGCAGAACGCCTTCACGGCCCTGTAGCAGGGGCAAAATGATCCTTAAAAAACTATCCGGTCCGTCACATGGATAGACATCAGAGATATGGCTTAAAACCGGAGATATAAAATCCTTGATAATGCTCATTGTGTATTCCGAAAACAGTCTTCCTTTTGTTTTAGGGACTGATCTTTAGGGTTCCCTGAAAGATTCCATATCAAAAAGCCGGATTGCCTGTACATCCAAACAAGATCCCTGACAATGCCAGATGTCATTGTTTTGTCCGTTGGATCTTCAATTCCTCGACACAAAAACATCCATTTCCAAAAACAGGATGTCCTTCTCAATATCAGGCAAAACGCAGACAAATCATGTAATTATGCAAAGATGTACAGATATTACATACTGACCACCCACAGGGCAGGCCGTATCTCATGGAACAGACATGCACATTTAAAAAAGACTGATTATGGGCAAGAATCAGTCAGGAACAGACAGACATAACACCCCAAACGGATTTTTCTGTAAACTCGTCATGCACAGTTCAGAAAATTACCTATAATAAACTTGCCATATTCAGACAGAAACGATTCAGGATGAAACTGTACACCAAACAATGGATAGGCAGGATGTCTTATGGACATAACCACACCGTCAGGACTTGTGGCAAGCACTTTCAAAGGACAGGCTACGGGAGAACAACACAAGGAATGATACCTGGCGGCCTTAAATGGAGAGGGAATGCCTTTAAAAATTGATTCCCCGTTATGGTATACAGAACATCTTTTTCCATGTACAGGGACTGGCGCCCTTTGGGTCATTCCTCCAAAGACTTCATTAATGGCCTGCATTCCAAGGCACACCCCCAATATCGGGACTTTTGCATAAAAACGTTCAATCACAGCCCTGCTTATCCCCGAATCCCTGGGTGTCTTCGGCCCAGGGGAGATACATATATATGAGCTATCAGGAATATCATCAACAGCTATCCTGTCATTACGAAAAACCTGGATTTCCATTCCAAAGGTTGAAAACAACTGCACCAGGTTGTATGTAAAGGAATCGTAATTATCTATAATTATAATCTTTTTACAGGCCATGTATTTGTTATATATCAAGATTGGTTTTGTTTCCCCACTATATATAAAGGAGGTAGCTTCGCAAGACACCCAATTTTACAAGCCCCGGGAAAGATGAAATCTTTAACCACAGGAACTGGATATTTTGCAAATTAAAACCTGATCACAGTACCCATCCAGAAACAGACTGCAGATTTATACCGAGGTTGTACAAAAAGACCATTGATGGACAGAGACCGGCTAACAGATCTCTTACAGCAGTGATTGCCAAAAATCAAGGTCTTCATTTGTTCAGGCCATGTACATCCATATCTGTAAAAGGCAGGAATTTGACATTTGCCCTTTGTACAGTATAGTTGTATTCTAACAGATTCATCCCTGCAAAACAGCTTGCCGGGACAGTTGCACATACTGCACAAAGACAAACACCATGCTTTAAAATTGTGAGGAAATATGAAATCAGGAATTATAGGCCTGCCACAATCCGGCAAATCAACAATATTTACGGCATTAACAGGCGCACGGGGTGAAGGTGAAACATCCGGTTCATTCCATAAAGATGCCATGATTGCCACGGTAACGGTCCATGATGAACGTGTCATGTTTTTAACAGACATGTACCAGCCCAAAAAGACCACATATGCAAAAATAGAATATCTTCTGCCTTCCAAGATTTCAGGAAAGACCGCTTCAAGGACAGAAGGAGGCACCTGGAATCAGATAAGGCCCTGCGATGCCCTTTTACATGTCGTCAGAAATTTCAGGGATGCAAGGGAGCCCTCTCCTGAATCTGATTTCTGGCAGATGGAGGAAGAGCTGATATTAAGTGACCTGATGGTCGTGGAAAAGAGACTGGAAAGGATTGCGCTTGACAAAAAAAGAGGGAAAAAACCGGAAGCCAACGAATATTCCCTTCTTATATCCTGTCGGGAGATTCTCGACAAAGGGCTGGCCTTGCGTACCGATCAAAAACTTGCATCTCAGCCGGAACTCAGGGGATTTACATTTTTGTCTGCAAAACCAATGCTTGTAATTGTAAACAACGGAGATGAAGATGAATCCCTTCCCAAATGGAAAAGACCTCCTGCAGGTGCCGATACAGTACTTGTCCGCGGACGTCTTGAAAAAGACATTGCCCTTATGGATTCAAACGAGGCAAAAGAGTTTCTTGAAATGTACAATATTCATGAATCCGCCCTTGACCGTCTGATCAGAAAATCCTTCTCCCTGCTTAATCTAATATCCTTTTTTACTGTGGGTCCGGATGAGGTCAAGGCATGGTCTATACCTGCAGGCACTGTTGCCCTTGATGCTGCAGGAGTAATACATTCAGACATAAAACAGGGATTTATACGCGCTGAAGTGGTTTCTTTTGATGATCTCAAGGCTGCCGGCAGCTTTCAGGAGGCCAAAAAAAGAGGACAGGTCCGGCTCGAAGGAAAGGGATACTGTATGCAAGACGGAGACATCGTCAATTTCAGATTCAATGTGTAACCGTTGCATCTCTTCTTTTATAATACTGTTAAATTATTACGATTTTTTTACAAACTTGCAAGGAGCTGAGAACCATGGAAAAAATAAAGGTAGGGATAGTAGGTGCCGGAGGCTATGGTGGCTGCGGCGCAATAGAAATACTCAGTTGCCATCCGCATGCAGAAATAAAGCTGCTTGTTGCCGTGCATAATGTAGGGACATCTATAAGCGAACTGTATCCCCATCTTACAGGTTTCTGCGACCTGTCTATCATGGCCCCTGATGATCAGAACCTCCCTGATGACCTTGACATAATCTTTTTCGCAACACCAGACGGCGTAGGTCAGAAAGACGCAGGCAAGTGGCTTGAAAAAGGGGTAAAGGTCGTGGATTACAGCGGTGACTTCCGTTTCAATGATACTGAAACATACAAAGGATATGCGGCCAGGATAGGAATTAAAGGCCCACACCTTTCCCCTGAACTTCTTCCTGAATCTGTTTATGGACTTCCTGAACTCCACAGAGAGGAAATTGTGCAAAAAAATCTTGTAGGAAATCCCGGATGTTTTGCTGCAAGCTGCATCCTTGGCCTTTCTCCTGCCGTCAAATTCGGCCTGATAGATCCGGATTCCATAATATGCGACGCAAAGACAGGGGTTTCAGGCGCAGGCAAGACCCCTTCCCCATCCTTTCATTATCCCGCACGTTATGATGCAATGAATGCCTACAAGATATCAGGACACCAACATGTCTTTGAAATAGAAAGAGAACTGTCAGTTCTATCAGGCAAAAAAATCACCATTACCTTCACGCCACATGTTGTACCTGTCTGCAGGGGGATAATGAGCACCATATATGCACAGTTGGAAGAGAGACAGGATCTCGACACGGTAAAGGATGCATACCGGTCCTTTTACAGCAAGGATGCCTTTGTACGGATCTTTGGCCCTGAAAAAGCCGTTGTCAGCACAGATGTAAGGGGTTCAAATTTTTGCAACATCTCTGTTAACACCGATACAAGGACAGGCAAACTGATTATAGTCAGTTTTATTGACAATCTCATGAAAGGCCAGGCAGGCAATGCTGTTCAGAACATGAATATCATGTTCGGCCTTGACGAGACAGAAGGGCTTGCTGACAGACCGGCAATGTATCCATAGCAAGTTTCCGTCCATGGATGACCCTTTTGTACAGCCCCGGTGTCAATCTGCGGGATTCCTCCCCTTGCTCTTGCCAAAAAGTTATCATCTGCAGATTAAAAACCTGCTATTGCCCACGGCCTGTTTCTGAATGAGCAACAAACAGTCGGCGGCCATCCACTAATCAGAAGATATGGCATCAACAATATCGGCAGTAAAAAGCCTCTGATCCCACACACAACTTTTTCTGGTCAGGCCAAGACGAACAATAACAAGTTTCTTTGAAGGAATGATGACAATAAACTGTCCGTTCTGACCCACTGCATAAAAGCAGTCATCCGGAAGTGCCAGGCCACGGCTTACAGGGCTTGTATACGAATCAGGGATACACAGCCAAAAACATGCCCCGTATTTGCTATGGGGAGAACCTGGGGTTGGAGTAGTGCTGTACCTAATCCATCCCTTTGGAAAAATACGCCTTCCATTCCATACGCCATCCCTCATAAAGAGAAGTCCAAGCCTGGCCCAATCCCTTGCACTCGCATACCCGAATGAACTCGCAAGGAATGTTCCCGCAGCATCGGGCTCAATTACGGCAGTAGACATTCCTAAAGGCCTGAAAAGGGCTCTTTGCGGAAAAGTCAGATAGTCATCTTCCGTACCATGAATGGCATCTTTAAAAATACGTGAAAGTATAACCAGGGAACCACTGGAAAAATGCCACATGGTACCAGGCTTGTATTCGAGCCTTTTTCCTACGGCATAAGCCGCGGCATTTCCTGTTCTGAAAAGCATGTATGACAAATCATTCTGAGGATCACTGTAATCCTCGTCAAACTGAAGACCGCTTGACATACGCATAAGATTATCTACCGTAATCTTGCTGCGAAGATCACCATGCCCGCGCCATTCAAGCAGCAGATTGCATTGATCAGTCGAAAGCCTTCCCTGTTTCACAAGGATACCGGCAAGGGCATTTGTCATTGCCCCGGTCATTGACCATCCCGGCATAGGGGTATCCCTATAAAAGCCGGGAGCATACTGTTCGGCTACTATACGTCCTTTATAGACTATAACAACTGCCCTGGTCCTGCGCACAGGCACCGGGCCGGGTTCCATAAAGGCATATTTCAATATACTGTGCAATCTTTCCAGCGTCTTTTCAGGCAAAACGCTTTTCGGATCTGTCCCTTCTCCCTCAGGCCACAGCAAGGTTTTCTCCCTAACCTCCCGAGGTACAGGCAGGGGCAAAACATGCGATTTCAATCTCTGCTCATCTGTTCCTGCAACCAGGGTACATCCAAGTCCCGGCCTGTAAATGGCCCTGGCCCTGGCCAGGCCAAAAAAATCAGCACTCACTGATTGAGATCTGTAGTTAACATGGGCATCAATCCATTTCAAGGCAGCAAGATCAGATACCATAAGGTCTTCGGAAAGCACTGCATCAGAAGACCTTTTTGAAACAAATACACCGGAACACAATATCTTTGCCTTGTATGCCGTCCCGATCTTCAGAAGATCCCAAAGGTGATAGGCACTGAAAGAGGCAAACAGCGCTACAAGCACACATACGCAGATAATACCCCGGGTTTTAACAGGTCTTAGCCGGACAGGTTTCATTTAACAACAAGATCAATCTGTAAGGGTTCACTCATAAAAGGCCTTTTTCCGGTATCAGTCAGTGTCTACCCATAAAACAGACTGTGGGCGCAAGCAAATCTCCAATTCATAAATGACAACCTTTGACACAGGATAGAGGGAGCCAGAAAAATCCCCCAGATTGAGTAAAAAGGCCATATATGGACGGAAACCAGCCAAACAAAGCAGAAAAAAAGCCTCGGCAGAAGGTTGTCCCTTTTGCATAAGGCCGGTCTTTTCCTTCAGAGTACAGAGCCTGTATCCTGAAAAAACTTCAGATTTTCCTGCTAAATCACCAAAAACCGGTTTGTGAAAAGGCACTGCATACAACAAATTCACAGCAATGTTCAGAGTATAATCAGCAAATAGCATGCCACAAAAACATGACACTCAAGCCCTATACCAACAAGCATATCCTGACACCCTGTTTTTGCATACAGCACAAACGTCATTCATAAACAAACACATTGCGCACATTGCCTTTACCCTGTTTCTATCCATAAATGATCTCTTTTCACAATACCTGCATCTGCCGGGGCAAACATATAAAACAGGTCAACCCTCAAAATTATTCCAGATCCTGCACCCCATAAGACCTTTTTTTACAGTAACAGGAAAATCAAGGTTGACATAAAAATCATTCTGCAATATCTTTTGAAACAATTTTATTGTATGGTCTCAAAATAATACCCTGTGTGTGCACAAGGATGTTCCCACCCAAATAGGGAGATGATATGAACAGTTGGCCCGAAGCTGGCAGCTTCCGGCATATTCGGGTTAAATCTGCCGAAGCAGACAGGTCATAGGTCGGACTTTAATGTAAGACAATGATCTAATAACAAAGGAGACAAAAGAATGAAGATATTGTTTTTTGGTCCAAATGGCAGTGGCAAAGGAACACAAGGCGCAATTATAAAAGAAAAGTTTGGAATCCCTCATATAGAAACAGGGGCAATCTTCAGAGACAATATTTCACGCGGAACAGAACTTGGCAAAAAGGCAAAAGGCTACATAGATCGCGGAGAATTAGTACCTGATGAAATCACGATACCTATGATACTTTCACGGCTCAAGGAAGACGACTGCAAAAACGGATGGCTGCTTGACGGCTTTCCAAGGAACCTGGCTCAGGCAAAAGCTCTTTACGATGCCCTTAAAAAAGAAGGTATTACCATCGATATAGTTATAGAGATCCTGCTTGACAGACAAATTGCCAAGAATCGTATTATGGGCAGACGACTCTGCGTAAATGACAACAATCATCCTAACAACATATTTATTGATGCCATAAAGCCTGACGGAGACAAATGCAGGGTATGTGGAGGCGATCTCAAAACCAGGGCTGATGATCAGGACGAAGATGCCATTGATCAGCGTCACAATATATATTACGATGATAAAACAGGTACCGTGGCTGCCATAAACTTCTTCAAGGATATCTCTGCCAAAAATGGTGGAATACCCAAGATTATAAGCGTGGATGGAACTCCTGGTGTAAAAGAGGTTACGGCTGATCTGCTGGCAAAACTTGAGGCCTAAACCGGTTTGGCAGACATAAATTCAGCCTCTGATCCCAAACAGTGTCCATCCATAAACAGGTCGTGGATACCACCTCGGGTTTTCAATCTGTAAATGAGATTTTCCGGACAAGACAAGGAATCCGGCAGATTGACACCAAGATTGTGCAAAAAAACATTTATGGATGAAAACTGACCAGCAATTTACTGAAACCAACAAAACAGATGCCAGTCTTAATCTCCACTGAAAATTGAAGGGCCCGTTTTTACAGCTTGAATCTGCCATTACAAGGATTTGAAATACCCTGAAAAGTCAACCCGCATATGGACTTCTCTTGCATCTGTCAAATCTTTTTAAAGATTGATATGGAAATCATTAATGAGGAGCAGAAATACTATTATTTTTTCTATAGAATCCTCTGCTCATGGGTTGGCTGAAATATTAATATCTTGACTATCAAGCCGTGAGCAGGACACCTTAGCTCACGGCTTTTTTTGTCTTTGCGGGATTTATATAATCCCCTTGCAAAAAAGCTGGTCTGATAACATCTTAAAGCCATTATCTAAGCGGTATATCAAGGCTGTCAGAAATATTTTCTCTTATTCAAAACAAAAAACAGGGAGCTTAAAAGTATAAACACCTCAGTTATAAATCAATGCACAAGTCATCTGAAAACACTGCAAGTATTACCCTTATTGGTTACCGATGCTGTGGCAAAACAGCGGTTGGCACTCTCATTGCCAAAAATATGAAAAGACCCTTTATAGACACTGATGCCCTCATAGAACAGCAGACAGGAAAAACCATTGAAGAAATTGTAAGGCAGCAGGGCTGGGAGGAGTTCCGCAGGATTGAAAAAGATGTTATCATGAAAGTTTGCCGGAAGGATGGGCTTGTTATAGCAACTGGCGGCGGGGTTGTGCTGAACAAGGACAATGTTGAGGCACTTCGTAAAAACACATGGATTGTTTGGCTATATGCAAGAGAAAATATTATCAGAAAAAGGATGAACATTGATCAGGTTTCCGGAAAAACACGGCCATCCCTGACAGGGATTGATCCTGCAAAAGAGATCATGTCGGTTATTAAACAAAGAGAACCCTTATACGCAAAAGCAGGACACTTCAAAATAGATACAAGTGATCTCAGTGTTGATGAAATTGCAACAACAATCATTAACAGGTTTGAAACAGGGTGACCCTGGGAAATTTTTATTCAATTTTGGCAACCCATCCACATAGGCGATATAAAGGCTTTTTCCTGCTCTCTTTTCTCAATTGGTGAAATCCTTCTGCATATGGCCTTCAGTTATGGATAATACAATGTCTGGAAATTCATTTGGGACCTTATTCAGAATAACTACATTTGGAGAATCTCACGGGTATGGCGTAGGTGCAGTCATAGACGGTTGTCCACCGCGTATAGCCTTGAAGCCTGAAGACTTTTACGATGCAATGGCGTCAAGGCGTCCCGGCAACAGCCCTTCTGACACCTCCCGCAGGGAAAAAGATACGGTAAAAATACTGTCAGGTGTTTTTGAAGATCTGACAACCGGCATGCCAATTACTCTTCTGATACTTAACAGGGATGCAGACAGCCGTCCCTATGAAATCTTGCGCACCCTGTTCAGGCCTGGCCACGGCGACTATACCTACTTCAAAAAATATGGACATTTCGATTTTACAGGCGGTGGAAGGGCCTCTGCACGTGAAACAGCAGCAAGAGTGGCTGCCGGCGTGGTAGCTGACAAGGTATTGTATCCTCTCGGAATAAAATTCACAGCATTTACACTTGAATTAGGCGGAATAAGGGCCAAAAAGATTGATCAGGATTATCTGGACCAAAGTCCCCTGTTATGCCCGGATCCTGATGCATCAGAAAAGATGCTGGATCTTGTTTCACAGGTCCGCCAGGAAGGAGATTCCCTTGGAGGAATTGTTGAGCTGAGAATAAACGGATGCCCTCCAGGCCTTGGAGAACCGGTTTTCGACAAACTTGAGGCAGACCTTGCAAAGGGTATCATGTCTATCGGCGCTGTTAAAGGTATTGAGATAGGAGAAGGATTTGGAGCAGCAAGGCTCAAGGGTTCTGAAAACAACGATTCGCTTGCACCTGACGGTTTTGCATCAAACCATGCAGGAGGTATCCTTGCAGGGATATCCAATGGAGAGACTATAGTTATAAGAGCGGCAGTAAAACCTATTCCTACAATAGGACTTGAGCAGGATACAATTGACAGGGAAGGCAAACCCGCCAAACTGAAAATGAAAGGAAGATATGACATCTCTGCTATCCCGAGAATAATTCCTGTAATCACAGCAATGGCCAAGATAGTTTTGGCAGATCATTATCTGCGTCAGCGGGCAATCAGAACAGATCTGCACTAACCCGGCATGCCCCCGCTCAAAATAATCCGCAGTTACCTTTTTCCCTGTCTGGAGAGAGTGGTATGGATGTCTCCGGATCAAGGGCGGACGGCATAGCCTGTACATTCAGGCAGGGATTGCCCTTTCACAGCAAACAAATATAAAAAACAGGATTCACACAGATCAATGCACTGTTCGGGTGCTCTTCCGGTGCCTAAAGACCGGTCTTTATGTTCAAACAATGGAAACCGGGTATCAGCTCAATAATAGGGGGATAACAGCCCTCCCGGCAGTCGCGTCAGAAAAACCTTCCTGCCCCTATTTATTGAGTTGTTACGAAACTGGCATACTGAAGCAAAAAAAAATAATACTATGATCAACAAACTCAAGGATGGAGGACATAAAAGATGATTGGGAAAAAAATCCGCATGGAAAGGCTCATGAATCGGGATACCGGCAAAATAGTTATTGTACCCATGGATCATGGGGTTAGTGTAGGGCCTATCCTTGGGATCACCAACATGAAACATGCAATGAGCCAGGCGGCTGATGGCGGAGCCAATGCCGTTGTTGTACATAAAGGAGTGGTTGCGTCCGGCCACAGAGGCAGCGGTCCGGATATCGGACTTATAATACACATGTCGGCCAGCACATCATTGTCTCCAACTCCAAATTCCAAGGTCCTGGTATGTACTGTTGAAGAGGCTATCAAACTTGGGGCTGATGGTGTCTCAGTGCATGTAAACATAGGTGATGAGAGGGAAGGCGAAATGCTGGCAAGCCTTGGGAAGGTAGCTCAAAGTGCAGCAGAATGGGGCATGCCTCTTTTGGCCATGGTTTATCCAAGGGGAGAAAAAATAAAAAACGAATATGATGTTGAAGTTGTCAAACATGCGGCAAGACTTGGTGCAGAACTGGGGGCTGACATAGTCAAGGTGTCATACACCGGAGATCCTGACAGCTTCAGAAAGGTGGTAGACGGGTGTCATGTCCCTGTGATTATTGCCGGAGGCCCCAAAATGGATTCTGACAGGGCAATACTTGAAATGGTAAAGGGAGCCATAGATGCAGGAGGATCAGGAACATCTATTGGAAGAAATGTCTTTCAACACAAAAACCCCAGAAGAATAATCGGCGCCCTTGCAATGATTGTACATGATAATGCCGGTGTTGATGACGCCTTGAATTTTCTCGATAAAGGATAGTTTTTGATCACCATCTGGTTTCCAATCCAAAAAATGAGACATTTTTTACAGGACCAGGGGAATAAAGGAAACATACAAAAGCAAACCATATAATGATAACCTGTTGCACAAATAATCAGGCAGAACTCAGGCACATATCCATCTGATCTGTTGATTTGTCAGCGCTCAGGGCGGCCCCCAGGTCTCGCCTGATCTTGCAAAAAACATTGATTGCTGAAAAGGGAACTTTGCTTCTACTCAGTGGCCAAGCACCCACATAGGGGCAACTGCCATAAAGGTTATTACAGACAATAATGGTTTTGTACAGATTTATTATGATCATAACCCCTTATGTCCTTCAGAAAAGGCTATGTTGTACAGGGAGAAAAACGTGGCACAAAAAACTCCGGAAACCAAAACAGTGCCAACAGCGCTGAAAAGATACAGACAAGAGATTGACAAAGTAGACAGCCAGTTGCTTTCCCTTTTGTTAAAAAGACAAAAGATTGCCAAAGGGATAGGTAAAACAAAAAGAGAGCTGGGCCTTGAGGTTTTTGATCCTGCAAGGGAAAGCAACATACTGAAAAACTTGATGGCCAATGCTGACAGTCTGCTTACCAGGGACATGGTACGACATATCTTCAACGAGATAATATCTGCCTCACGTACGGTCCAATCTCCTTTGACAGTATCGTTTTTGGGGCCAGAAGCCACATTTTCTCATCAGGCAGCCATATGTATGTTTGGTCATTCAATCTCGTTACGCATGGCTTCGACCATTGATGATGTGTTTGATCTGGTAGAAAAGGGAGGTTGTCAAAAAGGGGTTGTTCCCATAGAAAACTCGTATGAAGGTTCTGTGAACAGAACGATTGATCTTTTTTACAGATATGATTTGAAAATAAACGCCGAAATCTTTCTTCGCATCAGACATCACCTCCTGAGCAAACAGGACAGTATCAAAAAAATAAAACGGCTGTACTCACATCCCATGGCCATCGCCCAATGCAGGCAATGGATAAGAAACAACATGCCTGATGTTGAGATAAAGGAGGTGCAGAGCACTGCCCATGCGGCAAGGATGGCTGTCAAAGATAATGATGCAGCCGCACTTGGAAGTCGTTTGGCAGCCATGACCTATGATCTGAACACATTGAAAAAAAACATAGAAGACAGTCCGGATAATGTAACAAGATTTCTTGCCATTGGTAAAACAGCAGTATCTGCCACAGGCAATGATAAAACATCCTTTATGTTTTTGTTGAAACACCGCCCGGGTGCGCTGCACGACACATTGGGAGCCCTGGCACGCAGGGGTATTAACATGAGTCGTATTGAATCCAGGCCAACCAAGATTCAGAGCTGGGAGTACCTTTTTTTTGTTGATATAGATGGACATGAATCTGATAAAAAGATAAACGATGCACTCATGGAGATGGAAGAATCATGTGTGGTTCTGAAAAGGCTCGGTTCATATCCTGCATCAGGTGAACCATGGGAATAGAGCATAAAAAGATCCAACTTGCTGACAGGCTGAAAAACCCCACAGTGGGAATTATTGGCGGAACAGGATTTATGGGGACATGGCTTGCAGGTATCCTTGGCAAAAAAGGCATCAAGGTTGTACCTGTAGGGCGTACTACCACTATCACCCCTGTTCAGGCAGCACATGACTGTGATGTGGTGGTGATCTCAGTACCCATTACCAAGACAGAAGAGGTGATCAAAGAGATAGCACCCCATATTGCAGATGACAAACTTCTTATGGACCTTACCTCAATAAAGAAACGGCCTTTGGAGGCAATGCTCAAATATTCCCGTTGCGAAGTGGTTGGTGTCCATCCTTTGTTTGGCCTGGACATATCCCCCGACGAAGAGGCAAAAATAGCTGTTTGCCCTGCAAGAGGCAACATTGGCGCAGAATGGCTTAAAAAACTGTTCACAGATGCAGGTATGGTGGTAGCAACACTTTCTGCCGAAAAACATGACCAGCTAATGGGTCTTGTTCAGGGAGCAAACCACTTTTCCACCCTTGCCCTTGCTCTGCTGATAAAAAAATCCGGCTTCACACTAAAAGAGATACAGTCTTGTTCTACCCAGACATTTATGAAAAGACTTCGCAGAATCATTGCCATGCTGGGCCAATCAGACGAACTGTTTGGTGCGCTTTTGATGGAAAACAACTTTTCCTCCGGATTTATAGATCAATATATGGAAATGGTAAATGATCTGTCTGACATAATAAAGGACAAGAACGGAGAAAAGTTCAGACAATTTTTTATGGAATTGAAAGATTTTTTCTTGGTATAAAAAACGGGAGGAAAATCATTATATTATGAAAAAAAAAGAGATATGGGTTAATGCAGACCCATGGAAAAAGGGACTGGTGACCGCTGCACTCGAAGGAGGAGCAGATGCAGTAATTGTCACTGATGACAAGGCTGACAATGTAAAAGAACTTGGCATTATAGCTACTGTTTCAAATAACGGAGACCTGAAATGGGGAAAAGACGTTGTAGTTATGGATATACAATCCTCTGAGGATGAAGACGAGATAGTAAAACAGGCCCTTCAAAAAAAGGTCATCGTAAAAACATCCGACTGGAAAGTAATCCCCCTTGAAAACCTCGTTGCACGATCCGGCAACCTGTTTGTTGAAGTCAATAGTATAGAGGAAGCAAAAACCGCTGCAGGCGTACTTGAAAAAGGTGTCGACGGACTTGTGATTACTGAACGGGATCCGCTTAAAGTAAAAGAAATAATAAATGCAATCAATACCACCAGACAATCCATTGACCTTGCTGAACTTACGATAGAAAAAGTTGTTCCGCTCGGTATGGGAGACAGGGTATGCATTGACACCTGCTCCATTATGAAACCAGGGGAGGGTATGTTGATTGGCAACAGCAGTCATGGCCTTTTTCTGATTCACTCGGAAAGTATTGAAAACCCCTATGTGGCGCCCAGACCTTTCAGGGTTAATGCCGGGCCTGTACACGCCTATGTTATGGCGCCCAATGGAAAGACACGTTATCTTTCAGAACTAAAGGCAGGAGATGAGGTCATTGGGGTAAATTTCAAGGGAGAGATGTTTCCGCTTCTCGTCGGCAGAGTAAAAATAGAAAAAAGGCCCCTTATCCTGATTCAGGCATCAGGACCTGACGGATCATTCACTACCATACTGCAAAACGCAGAAACCATTCGCCTGGTTTGCAAGGATGGAAAACCCTTATCTGTGGTCAAGATAAAACCTGGTGATCATGTGTTAGGCCATGTAGAATCCGCAGGAAGACATTTTGGTCACAAAATAAAAGAATCCATCACAGAAAAATAGCCCATCAAATGAAACGGACGACACAGAATTTCAGCAGGATATTACAAATGACAGCATCATTCTGTTTCTGCATAAAAACCTGTTTCGCAGGAGGATAATATAAAATGCTGCTTGGTCTTATGAGAAAACATGCCAGTTCCTGGATCATCAAGGTCATAATGGTGATTATCGTCCTGGTTTTTATATTCTACTTTGGTTATTCCTTCAAGGCCAGACGAGGATTGAAGGTAGCTGTTGTAAACGGAGACGTGATAAGCCGTTATGAGTATTCCAAGGTATACAGGGACCTGTATGAGGCATTTCGCAGGCAGTATAAAGACCTGTGGACAGATAACATGGTCAGGCTGTTTCACCTGAAGGAGATGGCCCTGAACAGATTGATAAACCAGAAACTGATCAGTTATGAAGCTAAAAAACTGGGCCTTTCCGTTACAGACAGCGAGATTCAAAAGGCTATACTGAAAATAAAGGCATTCAATGTCAACGGTCATTTTGATATGCAGCGTTACGAGGCCCTGTTGAGCAACAACAGGATAACGCCGGAAGAATTTGAACAGAGTATTGCCCAGGATATCCTGGCAAAAAAAACAAGACAGTTTGTTTTCAGCTTTGTACACGTTACAGATCAAGAAGTTCGCGATCACTATGCCTTTTTCACTGAACAGATAAAAATCGCATTTCTCAGGTTTTTACCCGAATCTTTCAAGGACAAAATCAAGATAACACAATCTGATATAAACCTGTTCTTTGAACAAAACAAGGAAAAATACAAGACGCCAACAAAGATCAAACTGACCTATATTGTCATTAATCCCAAGGACTTCAACAACAAAGTCAAAATCAGGGAAGATGATATAACAGCCTATTATGAAGAACACAAAAATCAATTCAAAAAACCCGGCGGTAACGGTTTCAAACCCCTCAACGAGGTTAAAAAGGAAATAACAGAGGTTCTTGTCAAACAGGCTGCCACAGACCTGGCCCAGGAACGAGGCATGTCCCTGATTGACCAGATGCCCTATGATGTAGATATCGCAAAATATGCCGCTGATAATGGTCTTAAGACAGGGAAGACAGATTTCTTTTCCATACAGGAATCTATTCCTGGAATCGGGAATGATAAAAAAACCAAAGACATATTATTTTCATTGAACAAACAAGACACAACTGAGCTCATTACCCTGAACGGAAAATTTTACATTTTTCAGATCACGGACAAACATAGCTCCCACATACCCCCGATAAAAGAAGTTATGGACAGGGTAAAAGAGGACTGTATCCAACAAAAGGAACTTGATAAGGCCAAACAGAAGGCAGAAGAATTTTTAACACGACTTAACAAGGGCGAAAAATGGGACGATCTCATCAAGGAATACCATCTGAAACCTGTGCAAACCCCCTTTTTTACCCGACAGGGCTATGTTCCTGGTGTGGCAGCAGACCGCAGCCTTAACGAAGAGCTTTTCAGTTTGAATAAAAACAGAAGGTTTATCAAAAAACCCTATGTCAGCCCCAGAGGAGCATTTATCTTCAGATGGCTGGCTTCAAAAGGGATTAATGAGGAGAAATTCAAGAAAGACAAGGAACAATTTACAAATATACTTATTGATCAGAAACGCAAACTTGTATTTGAAAAATGGCTTTCAAATGTAAGGCGGATATCTGACATAAAAATCCTTGTTCCCGTATCTGAACTGTAAGCACACAGTACAGTTGAAACACATCAGTTCAACAACAGGAACGCCGTCATATTGCTATTTATTGAGTTATCAGGTGCACAAGCTGAGCAAGTCTCAGCATCTGTCAGTCAGCTCAGTCGGCGCTCGTACTCCACCTAACATTCGCTGAAACAAAAACCGCTGGATGATTTAAGAAAAACAACCCTCTGCTGTAATAATTAGGAGATAAACTGACATATGGCTACAAAACCAACCCTTATTGACATATTTAAAAAACGAACAAGGCACCCATTCAGGCCAAGGGCCTCGGATATTATTAACAGACTCTTTCCTGATTTCGAGTTTTTTGAAACCCCTGACGTATCACTTGTATCAGGGAAATGCAGATTTATGGAAAAGGATCTGTACGTAATAGGCCAGCAAAAACCCACCCCCAAGGATTTGAGAACAGGGAATGACCTTGAAAAACTTAATTATGGGATGCTTACATCCGATGATCATGCCTTTATATGGTCACTGTTGAAACGCATAAAAAAAGAAGATACAGAACATACCTATATCTTTTCCATAATAGACACTTATGGTGCAGATATATCTATGTACTCTGCCCAAAGATTTCAGGCCTTTTATATTGCACATTTAATAAAAGAATTTCTTGTCATTCCTGTCAGAACAATTTCCCTTATTCTTGGAGAAGGGGGCAGCGGAGGAGCCCTTGCCATTCAGGTCACAGACATAAGGGGCCAGATGGAAGACGCCCTGTACGCAACCGCTCCCCCGGAAAGCATGGCCTCCATTATATTCCGCGACCCTACCCGTATTGAAGATGCTCTGACAATACTTAAACCTACTGCAAGAGAACTGAAAAAACTGTCGGTCATTAACCGTATTGTTCCTTCGCCAGAAAACATAACAGATATTGACAAAATGGCCGAAAATGTAAAACAGTTTTTAAGCAAATCCGTGAATGACCTGTCAAAATCCAAAATCAGGAAACTGATCAAAAAACGGGAAATCAGGGCAAAAAGCTATGGCCTGTACAAAGGCTCAGGGGCATTTTACGACCTTAAGAAATACCTTGAAAAACCTATTAAAAAGGCATTTCGCAAACCGCCATCCAATATAAAGATCGTTAATTACTCCAGCCTGGTAGAGGTAAATGATCACTATGGCGAAATGAAAATATATAAAGAAGAAAAGGGGTTTGTCCGCTGTGGTGTACACAGGAAGGATGGAAGGCTGATCCAGGGATGTGGCAAACTGGTTTCACTTCAGTCCCTGCTTGACAACTTCAATGTGTGTCCTGAATGCGGATTTTCCTATCCAATGGGAGCAAGCGGATGGATTGACTGTCTGACCGATACGGGAACATTTCACGAACTGCACAGAAACCTGAGTGTTGACCAGCTCTTGGACGATGATTCAATGACAGATTACTACAGGGACTTTTTGGCCAGACAGCAGGGACATTCAAATTTCAAGGAGTCTCTTGTTGTTGGCAGTGCCAGACTTCATCATTTTCAGGTAGTCATGGCCATAAGCGCCTTTCATTATTGTGGCGGATCCATGGGGGTTGTATTTGGTGAGAAATTCAGAAGGGCTGTGGATTTCGCCATACAGGAAAACCTGCCGTTTATAAGCCTGTGCTGTTCCGGAGGAGCAAGGTTATATGAAGGAATAGCAGCCCTGATGCAGATGGTCAAAACGGTTGAATCGGTCAACAGATTAAAACGGCATGGCCTTCCGTATATATCCATACTTGCAGACCCGTCTACCGGCGGCGCCATTGCCAGCTACGCCGCTCTTGGCGATATCGTGATTGCAGAACCAGGGGCCCTGGTAATTTTCGCAGGCCCCCGGGTTATGAAATCGCGCGGTTTTAATGTGGATGAAAAACTGGTCAGGTCCCAATATCTCCACGAATTGTCAAAAGGAATATATGATAAACTGGACTATTATCATGATATAAGGGGAGTCCAGGAAATATGTGAGAGGAAAAACATGAAATTAAGTGTGGCAAGATACCTTGAACTATACAACAGGACCTTTTCCCGGCCAAAAAAAACAAAGGGGAGAAGGAAATAACATGGAAACATCTATCTTTTTGTTGTTCTGACACATGATACGCCTTCTCCGGACCTGCCAGAGACAAAGCAACGGTTGTCAGAAAGGCATTCCGACTTTCGTCTGTCTCCTGCTTTCCAACGTTTGACAAGCATTGGTTCGTTTATAAATGGCCTGCTCATTGAAAAATAATCTGCCACACCCCTGTGAAACAATTCCTGAGCAACACCATACGATCTGATTCCTCCCACAAGGATAAGAGGGATCGAGATGTGTTTTTTGAATTCAATGGCCTCTTTCTGAAAATAGGCCTCCTTTTCCACAGAATTTATACCAGGTCTGTTGGGACCTGACTTCATAGATGTCAGAAGTCCTCCGCTGATCTCCACTGCATCCAGACCATTTTCTTCAAGCATACGCACAACCTTTATGGAATCTTCTATGCCAAGGCCATCCGGGGCATAATCCTGGCAATTTATTTTTATCAAAACAGGATAGTCCTTCCCCACATTTTTACGAACGGTCTGTAAAACCTCAAGAAGGGCCCTTGCCCTGTTTTCAACCGTTCCTCCGTATGAATCGGTACGTTTATTGAATATGGGAGACAAAAATTGACTCATCAGGTATCCATGGGCAGCGTGAATCTGTACGCCATCAAATCCTGCATCCTTTGCCCTTGCAGCAGCAAGACCAAAGGCCTCTGTTATCGTCTTTATATCTTCAACTGTCATCTCCTGTCTTGGCGCACGTGCAATACCCTTTACTTCTGAAACAGCAAGAGGCGGTTTCCCTGTAAACGCCTTTTTGCCAAAAAAACCGGCATGGGAAACCTGCATGACAATTCTTCCTCCATTATCATGAACACGATCTGTCATGTCTTTAAGACCGGCTATCATATCATCTCTGTAAACACCCAACTGCCTTATACTTGCCTGTCCCTCCGGAAGCACATAGGCATGGCCGGTGATTATCAGCCCCACCTGTCCCAAACATAACTCCACCATCCTGTCAATCAACTCAGGTGTACAGTAACCCTTCTCTGTGGCCAGACCCATCCAGGTTGCAGACCGTATAAAACGGTTGGCAATGGACAGATTTTTTATTGTGCTGTTGGTAAAAAGGTCTTCCATGTCCACACCTCTTGTGATATCTGAAAAATGCCCTTCCCGGTTTGCAGCAATCGTACATACAGGCCTGCATCTGACCAACAAATGAAAACCGCTGCAAACAGACCATCCAATCAAGCCGTTCTATATCAATTTTTTGTATCAGCTCAATAACAGGGGGATAACAGCGAACGTACCACCAAGGCAGGAGAATTTTTCTTCCGCTCCGGCCCCTATTTATTGAGCTGTTACAATTTTTTTCATATTATCCTGGATAGCAGCCCCAAACTCGGAACATTTCAGCTCTGTCGCCCCTTTCATCTGTCTTGCCAGATCATATGTAACAGTACCGTTAGCTATGGTTTTCACAACAGCATTAACTATAAGATCGGCAGCCTCCTTCCACCCCATAAAACGGAGCATCTCCACACCTGAAAGAACAAGGGATCCCGGATTGACCTTGTCAAGGCCGGCATATTTGGGCGCTGTCCCGTGAGTGGCCTCAAACACGGCACAACGATCACCTATATTTGCTCCTGGAGCCATACCCAGTCCTCCGACCTGTGCAGCTGCTGCATCAGACAGATAATCTCCGTTGAGATTAGGCGTTGCCACAACATCATATTCATCAGGCCGCAACAAAAGTTGCTGAAACATGGCATCTGCAATCCTGTCTTTTATAACAATCCTCCCATCAGGCACAGTTCCATTGTATCTGTCATACAGTTCCGACTCTGTTACAGTCCTGTCCGAAAACTCCTGCCTTGCTGTTTCATATCCCCAGTCCTTAAAGGCGCCCTCTGTATACTTCATAATATTTCCCTTGTGCACAAGGGTTACACTTGACCGGCTGTTTTCAATGGCATAGTTAATGGCCTTTCTGACAAGGCGTGCAGTATTGAACCTGCTCATAGGTTTTATACCTATGGCGCTTTTTTCCGATATCAGGGCGCCGCCGGTCCTTTCCTGCTTCCTGTTGATCATCTCAATCATGTCTCTTGCGTCCTGTGTCTCTGCCTCCCATTCCACACCGGCATATACATCCTCCGTGTTCTCCCGGAAAATTACAATATCCATTTGTTCCGGCTGTACCACTGGAGCAGGAACCCCGGGAAAATAACGGACAGGCCTTACACAGGCATACAGGTCCAGCTTTTGTCTCAGCGTCACATTAAGAGAACGGAAACCTCCACCAACAGGTGTTGTTAATGGCCCCTTTATGGCAATGCCATACCTTGATATATCCTCGATGGTAATATCTGGCAGGGGGATCTCAGGGCCATAACGCCTCTGGGCCTTCTCACCTGCCAGAAGTTCTTTCCAGAAGATCCTCCTTTTTCCGGAATATGCAAGACTAACCGCAATATCAAAGACAGGCCTGGAAGCAGCCCAGATATCAGGGCCAATACCATCTCCCTCAATATATGCAACAACAGGAGTGTCCGAAACCACCGGACGATTGTTTTTATCCCAACTTATTATATCTCCTCCATCCTCAACGGATCTTTTCATATCTTCCATATCTGTCCCTTCAGAAATTGTATAAAAATCATTTTTCATATAAGGCAAGGTCTGATGATGAAAAGGGCATTATCAAACAGCCTCTTTATTGGCTGTGATCCTGTGACAAAAAGGGTTGATATCTTTTCAGGATCAGCAGCACGAACATCCAACAGATGTCATGCAAGCCGTTTTATAGCCATTACAAGACTTTTTACTGCATCTGCAGATCGATCAAGGGCCTCTTTCTCCTCTTTTGCAAGGTCTATTTCAATGATCTTTTCCACTCCTTTTTCACCAAGTTTTACAGGTACACCAATAAAAAGATCATTTATACCATACTCTCCATCAAGACATACACTGCAGGGCAATATCTTCTTTTTGTCCTGCAATATTGCCCTTACCATCTCTGTAACAGCAGACGAAGGGGCATAGTAGGCACTTCCGGTCTTAAGCAGACCGACTATTTCCGCGCCTCCAAACCTGGTCCTTCTGATAATATCATTGATACGTTCTTCCGGTAGCAATTCTGTTACAGGAATTCCCGCCACAGTAGAATATCTCGGCAGGGGAACCATGGAATCCCCGTGCCCTCCCAACACAAAAGACTGTATGTTCTCCACAGACACCTGCAACTCTTCAGCAATAAAGGCGCTGAACCGGGCTGAATCCAGCACTCCGGCCATACCTATCACCCTGTTTCTGGAAAAACCGCTGGTATCCAATGCCACATGACACATGGCATCTAATGGGTTGGATACAATAATCAATATGGAATCAGGGGCTATTGCACTCACCTCTTTTACAACAGAATTCATGATCCCCATATTTGTAGACAAAAGATCGTCCCTGCTCATACCCGGTTTTCTGGCAACTCCTGCAGTAATAACAACTATGTCAGAGCCTTCAACATGGCCATAATCGTTTGAGAAACCGGTTATCCTGAAATCGTGTCCCTCTATGGGGGCAGCCTCTGTCAAATCAAGCGCCTTACCCTCAGGCATACCTTCCAGCACATCAACCAGAACCACATCCGCAAGGTTTTTCTCTGCAATCCGCATTGCGGTATTTGCACCTACATTACCAGCGCCTATTACGGCCACCTTTTTTCTCATTATCCTATTCTCCTGCTACAAGTTTTATGCTGTTTTCAATTTCTGTTCAAGATATGACTGCCAGACTGATTTCTCAAAAAAAGGCAGACTGCAGACAACAGTTCATGCAGATTTCGCACAGAATATCCGCCTGAATTCTTCAGGCACATATGGCCGCCCCCTGCTATTTAACGCAACACCAACAATTTTCCCCTTCAGACTGAGTTTGTTGTCAGGGATACGGTATATATCCTGAAAAAATACGAACCTGATCCTTGATTCCCGTCTGAATCTTAGCCTTACGACAAATCTGTCTCCACTCCCAAGAGGGTATTTATAGTCCAATTCCGCCCTGGTAACTACCAGATTTATCCTGTTTTCCGTATAGAATTTGAAATCAATGCCTATTGATCTCAGGTATTCATGCCGGACATGTTCAAGATAGTTCTGATACACAGCATTGTTTACAATTCCCTGCATATCACATTCATAGTCCCGCACAGTCATCTCAAACGAGAAATCATATGCATCCAAATCCGTTTTCCCTATCCTGTAATACAGCCAAGCAGGGGCCGAGGTTTTATCTGCCCCTCCCATGCTACTGATTATGGTGCTGTTTACATATCCTGATGACCTTAAAAACAAATCTCAGGCCATCCTATCATTTAATGAACCTATTATCTCATCTATACAGTTAATCTCATGATTTTTTAAAAAATCCGTCAAACCGCCAATTATTTTCATGCAGACCCCTGGATCCACAAAATTTGCAGTCCCTACCTGAACCGCCTTTGCCCCTGCAATCAAAAACTCAAGGGCATCTTTGTAATCCATAATACCGCCAATCCCGATAACAGGGATATGAACAGCCCTTACCACCCTGTAGACCATATAAAGAGCTACCGGCCTTATCGCTGGTCCTGAAAGGCCTCCTGTGATATTGGCCAACTGTGGAATACGCTGTTCAATATCTATGGACATGCCTGTCAGCGTGTTAATCAGAGAAACAATATCCGCCCCTGCCCTTTCAACAGCAATAGCCACAGACGTAATATCAGTGACATTAGGCGATAGCTTGACAATAACCGGCTTATCCGCCTCCCTGGCCACTGCCTCAGTCACCTGCGCCGAAACATCAGGGTCCGTACCAAAGGCAAGGCCCCCGGACTCTACATTCGGACATGAAACATTGACCTCAAGGGCAGATATGGCATCAATACCTCTGAGCCCCCTGGCAACGGCCCCGTACTCATGAATAGTGTGCCCGTAAATATTGACTATTACTGCAGTATCAAGCCGTTCCAGATATGGCAGCTTGTCTCTGACAAACGCATCAAGCCCGACATTGGCAAGCCCAATAGCATTCAACATTCCACATGGGGTTTCCACTATCCTTGGAGGGGGATTCCCTGGCATTGGTCTTAAAGAAAGTCCCTTGACAACAATACCTCCCAAAAGATCAGGTGATACTATTTCAGAAAACTCCTCACCATATCCAAACGTTCCTGAAGCGGCAAGTACAGGATTTTTGAGTTTGAGCGGGCCAACGGATACTGCAAGATCAGGCATACTCATAAACCTTTCCAGTCAATACGATTGGCAAAGAAAACCGGTCCATCCTTGCATACATTAAAATAGGCCAAGGCAACATCCTGTGAGGCCGGCACAACACAACCCTGGCATGCCCCAAGACCACAGGCCATAGTGCTTTCAAGAGAAACCTGGCAATCAACCCCTGACCTGATTGTCATAAGAGCTGTTTTTCTAAGCATGCCTACAGGACCACATGCATACACAACCGTATCATTTCTGCCTTTTATGACATTTGCAAGCAGATCTGTAACAAAACCGTGATAGCCATATGAGCCATCATCAGTAGCAATCTTGATATTCAAGTCTGAATGACATATATTATCAGTCGGAATTATTTTACTTGCAGTGCTGAACCCAGCAATAAATGTCAGGCCAGGGTCATTAATGGCATGCGCCAGAAATATAAGGGGGGCAATCCCCATACCGCCAGACACAAGGACAGGGGTTTGATTTTCATCAGGAAGTCTGTATCCCTGCCCAAGAGGCCCCATAACAGATACCCTGTCGCCTTTAACCATATGCGACATAAGGTCGGTCCCCCTCCCCACTACGCTGTATACAATATCAATACTGCCGTCACCCAAGGTCCTGCATATGGAAAAAGGTCTCCTTAACAGTGGATCCCTCCCGGAACTTACCCTGAACATTACAAACTGGCCCGGGGATGCTTCCGAGGCTATTTCAGGCGAAAAAACACCCATATGCATGATTTTGGGAGCTATCTGTCTGTTAAATATTATGCGGGCATTATCTTCTGTCATAAATACATTTTTTGTCTTACAATGGAATTTCTGCAAAATGTCCAACCGTATTCAGATTCAGCCGTCTTTTCCTGTTGTATGGTCCAAATGACCTTTAGTGTACAGGGTCTGCCCACATTAAAGTAAGATTAAAAAATTGTGCCCAGACCTGCAAAATAATGCATCGTATATACCTGTCCGTTTACATAGCAAACAGAAAAACAAGTAATCCCGCAAATCAAAAACAGTGAAGCAGGTGCAGATATTGCATAAAAGGCCTTTTATATACAAACACCAAGATAAAGGGACAACATGGGAAACAATACATTACAATGGTATGCCATACGGACCAGAAGCAATTTTGAACAAAAAGTATACGATATTTTATACAATAAGGCAATCGAGGCATTCCTTCCGAGAGTCATGGTAATGAGCAGACGCAAGGATCGCAGAAAAAAGATCTATGTCCCCATGATTTCAGGATACCTGTTTGTTCATACTGACCTTAATCCCAGGGAACACGTCAGAATTCTCCAGACTGTCGGTGTAATCAACATGGTTGGGGTCAAAGGACAGCCTGTTCCGGCAAATAAAGACGAGATAGCCTCCCTGATGGTACTCGATGGTACCGACCGTACAGTGCAGAACCGCTCTTTCATGAAAACAGGAGACAGGGTTATGGTTATGGAAGGTCCGTTAAAGGGACTATCAGGTTTTTATATAAGGCACAGGAGCAAATCTGACAGGGTGGTTGTTTCTATCGAACTGCTGCAGCGGTCCCTTGAGGTGGAAATTGACGGCTATGCCCTGGAAAAACTGCCATAAGATACCTGAAAGGACCTGTTCACAAACCATCTTTTTGCCATTATACGACCTCCGGTTCCCTGCATATCACCTGAGCAGTATTTTCCCTGTTGGGCTGAAACAGCCAACGGGATTGCTAACAACAACCATATATGACAGAAATTCACACCCGACAAATTTATAAGGCCGATAAACATGACCGTACTGTCCATAAAAGATTATCCAAAAGAACCTGTAGCCCTTGACAATCTTTCTGTAAAACTCATGAGGCAGGCCAGATTTGTTCCTCTGCACATAAAAAACGATCTGATAGAAATAGCAATGGCAGACCCTGATGATTTTTATACAATTGAGGCGCTGTCTCTGGCCTATAACAAGAAAATCAGGGTATTAAAGGGGGAAGAGGCCGACATATCAGATGCAATAGAGCGGCTTTACGGTGTAGGCAGCCAGTCAATGGAAATGATTATTGAGGAGGCAGGCAAGGATGTATACAGCATAGATCCTGACAGAAACGAAGAAGATATAGACCATCTGCGTGACCTTGCCTCCGAAGCCCCCATAATCAGGCTCGTCAACAGAATTATCCTTGACGCCGTAAAATTTCAGGCCAGTGACATACACCTTGAACCTTTTGAAAATCAGTTCAGAGTCAGATACCGGATTGATGGTGTTCTCAACGAGATAGAATCTCCGCCCTACCGGTTGCAGGCAGCAATTGTCTCCAGAATCAAGATAATGGCGAAACTGGATATTGCAGAAAGACGTCTGCCTCAGGACGGGAGGGTCAAGCTGAAAATTGCCGAAAAGGAGATTGACCTCAGGGTTTCAACAATTCCCACCCTGTTCGGTGAAAGCGTTGTGATGCGTGTTCTGGACAGAGATACCCTTATATTTGACTTTGAAAAACTGGGATTCCCAAAAAGCATTCTGTCTAAGTACACCGACCTTATCTCCCAGCCCTACGGTATGATACTGGTAACAGGACCCACAGGAAGTGGCAAGACATCCACCCTTTATGCCACCCTGTCAAGGATAAACTCCCCTGAAAAAAAAATCATTACACTTGAAGACCCTGTGGAATATCAGTTAAACGGTGTCAATCAGATTCAGGTAAACCCCAAGATAGGAATGACCTTTGCCAATGGACTACGCTCCATTGTGCGGCAGGACCCCGATATCATCCTTGTGGGAGAGATCAGAGACAGGGAAACCGCTGAAATAGCAATACAGTCTGCTCTTACAGGACATCTGCTTTTCAGCACCCTGCATACAAATGACGCTGCAGGGGCCATAACAAGGCTTATAGAGATGGGTACAGAAAGCTTTCTGCTAAGCTCTGTGCTGCTTGGCATCTTTGCCCAGAGACTTGTCAGGGTAATATGCCCTCATTGCAAAACGCCTGTTACCCTGGAAAACCGTCTGATCAGGGCTATGGGTATTACCAACAGCGAGGCGAATAAAACTACATTTTTCGCAGGAAAAGGATGCGAAGAATGCAGGTATACAGGATTTAAAGGCAGAATAGGCATATTTGAATATATCCCTGTCAGCAGCAGGATAAGGGAGGAGATAATAAAAAACTCCAGTGCAGAGAGGATTAAAGAGGTGGCAATACAGGAAGGAATGATTACATTAAGACAAGACGGATGGTCAAAGATCAGACAGGGAATTACAACCGTTCCCGAGGTACTCAGGGTATCTTTAGAGCAATAACAATGTCTCTTTATCTATACAAAGCAGCTGACTCATCCGGTAAAATCATAAGAGGCACCCTTGAAGGAGCAAAAGAATCCGATATAGCTGGACAGCTCCAGGACATGGGGTGTATCCCTGTCAGCATAAAACCGGTTAAAAAAGGCCGGGCAGACCTCTGCTTTCCCATTTTGAACCAGTGGATTTCTTCTGCTGTCCCGTCACTGAACCGTATCTCCAGAAAAGAGGTTCTCCTGTTTACACAGAACATGGCAACCCTTTTAGGAGCGGGGCTTCCTGTAGACAGGGCACTTATTGTCCTTATGAATGCCGCTGAAAACCAGAAATTAAAGGATATGACAGACAAGATCCTGAAAGCCGTACAGGGTGGAAGCAATCTTTCAGATGCACTGGCAAAATATCCAGGCACGTTTTCCAGATTTTATATCAATATGGTCCGGGCAGGAGAGATGGGCGGGGTATTGGAACCTGTTCTGAAACGGATGGGAGACTTTATGGAAACATCCCAGGACATGAGAGAATACATAATCTCTGCCATGATCTACCCACTGTTCCTCTTGTTTGCAGGCGGGGCTTCCATTATTATCATTCTCACGTTTGTTATTCCGAGGTTTTCCATAATATTTTCTGACATGGGACAGGCAATACCCCTGTCAACGAGGATCATTCTCGGCCTTAGTCAAACAGTGAAGACATACTGGTGGATTATTCTTATCCTGTTAGGCGCTGTCTGGTTTTTCGCAAAGAGATACATAGATACACCTTCCGGCCGATTAAAGGCAGACAGATACCTTATAGATGCTCCACTTATTGGAAGACTTGTAAAAATGTTAGAGGTTGCCCGATTTACAAGGGCACTTGGAACCCTGATGAACAGTGGCGTTCCAATACTTAACTCCCTTAATCTTATAAAAGAAATGGCAACCAACAAAGTTGTGGCAAACGGTCTGAAAACAATATATGACAGGGTCAAGAAGGGAGAAAGGCTTTCAAGACCATTGGCAGAATCGGAAATATTTCCTTCCCTTGCCATTCAGATGATTGCCATTGGCGAAGAAACAGGCAGGCTCACCGAAATGCTGACCAAGGTAGCAGAAACCCATGAAAAAGCGCTAAAAACCCTCATAAAGCGTCTTGCAAACCTTCTTGAACCCGTAATGATCCTTTTTATGGGTCTTGTAGTGGGCTTTATCGTCATTTCCATGCTCATGGCAGTATTCAGCATGAATGAGCTGCCTTTTTAGTTTTGATCAACAGATAACAGTTCCCTAAAAAGGGCCGGTAACTCTTTTGCCACCGGCATACATCCTTAACACATATCTTCTGAGGAAATAACATGAGACAGATACAATTCAGAAAACAGGACGGTTTTACCTTGATTGAACTGCTTATTGTAATGATTATTCTCGGACTCCTGGCCGCCCTTGTAGTACCGCGTATGTTTGGAAAAGTAGGCTCATCCAGACAAAAGGCAGCAAAGACACAGATATCTATTCTGGAAACGGCTCTTGATACATACAGGCTTGACACAGGGAAATATCCCTCTACTGAACAGGGCCTCCAGGCATTGAGAAGCAAGCCTGACAACGTAAAAAACTGGGACGGACCATATCTCTCAAAAGATATCCCCAAAGATCCGTGGGGACATCCGTACAAATACAAATGCCCTGGAGAACATGGAGATTATGATATTATCTCCTACGGTGCAGACGGCGTCGAGGGAGGTGAAGGAGAAAATGCAGATATAGTAAACTGGAAGGACGTAAAGGACAAATGAGACAAGGCTACACACTTGTTGAGATCCTTGTTGTCCTGCTTATCATAAGCGTTATGTCTGCCATGGTACTGCCAAGGGTGGCTGGTCATATAAACAGCATAAAGCTGAGGACAGCCGCCCAGAAAACAGTTGCCATACTCAGGTATGCCAGAGACCTGGCAACATCTGAAAGGACCATATATACGGTCACACTGGATCCTGACAAAAAACGCATTGTTTTTTTCAGGGCAAAGAACAGAAAAACAGGATATCCTCCATCTGAAAAACATGTCCCTGAAAAAAAAACATACAATCTCCCCGATGGAGTCAGGTTTGAGAAATTCATAACACCGGGAGAAGAAAAAAGGAGACAGGGACTTCAAAAGGTGCTTTTTTTTCCAAACGGGAGCAGCAGTGGCGGCAAGATAATTTTCTCCAACACCAAAGGACAGCGATACCTTATCCAGGTCGATTTTATAACAGGATTTACCAAATTAATATCTGTCTCTAAGTAGTTTATGTCCGTAAATGGACCTATCCGCCATTATCAGCAGACATACACAAAAACCGGACAACAAATCGCCATGACAACACACATAACACGGGATACAAGGGCATTTACGCTCATAGAGGTTCTGATTTCCATAACCATCCTATGCATATCCCTTGCAGTCATAATGCAATTGTTCTCCGAAGCTCTTAAACTAAGATCTGTATCTGATGACTATACATGTGCAGTATTCCATTCCCGTGAAAAGATGGAAGAGATTCTATCCAAGGAAAAATTGCAAGAAGGCGAATCAGAGGGTAATTTCGGAGATGGCTTTTCCTGGAAAGAAAAGATATCCCTGATGGAACCGGAAGAGGAAAGGGCAAATCTCCCTTTCAGGGCATTTAAGATAAGCGTACAGATACTGTGGCAAAGAGAAAGCCACAAAAGGCAGCTTAAGATAACCACAGTACATCTAACAAAGAAGACAAAAAACAATGTCTGACCGATCAGACAGCCGCGGTTTTACCCTCATAGAAGTCCTGATCTCCTTAACAATAATAAGCCTGATTATTGTCATCATATCCGGCGCTTTTCAGTTGGGCATCAGGGCATGGGAAACGGACAGGAAGGATGCAGAGTCCTGTCAAAGGTTAAGGATTGTCCTGGACCTCGTCAAACATCAACTGGCCTCTGCCTGTGATAAAAAGGCAGAAATTGACGGGACACAAAAGACACTGTTTTTTGGAAAAGCCAAATCGCTTGGATTTGTCTCAAGGGTCCCTTTAATGCCTGACCAGACCTCTGGACTCAGCTATATAAGGTATGTTATTGAAGATGATAACAGGTCTGAAACACTGAAGGCCTTTGAAAAAGATTTCATATCCGTGAAAAAGGCTCCAGATTTGCGACCCGAACACAATACCGGGTATCATACGCTGATTAACAATATACAGGACGCCGTATTTGAGTATCTTAAAAAAACAGAAGACAGCTACGAGTGGCAAACTGCATGGGACACCCAGAAAAACGGGGGATTACCAGTTGCCGTCCGCATAACATTCAAATTCAAAAACAGCCACTGTCCCGTTATAAGGATCATAGCACACATACATAAAGGTTCAGAAGAATAAAGCCCTTGGCATAAAGGCTGTTGCATAACAACTCAATAAATGGGGGCAGAAGAAAAATCCTCCTGCGCCGGTGGTACGTTCGCTGTTTTATTGAACTGGATACGCTGTTGTCCGAATGCAGCTTGACTGACTGCTGTTCTGAGGAAACAGACAGGACATTATTTAAACCGGCAAACCGGACGTGTTTTAAATTTATTGACACAGCAGGCACCAGATATAAATCTGGAAGGACAAATGAACCGAACTCTCAAGAACAATTCAGGCATTGCACTTTTCCTTGTATTGTGGGTGTTGGCTTTTCTGTCTGTTATTGTAGGAGAGTTCTGTTATGCAATAAGAACAGAAGCCAACATTACACGCAACTTCAAGGAGCAGACAGAGGCATATTATATTGCGTTGGCAGGATTAAATATTGCCCTGAAAACAATTATCCGCGATAAAATATGGCCGGAACAGGCCAAAAAAGCCACAGAAGAAAGGGGACACAAAGCCAGGTGGAGAGTAAACATCGACATTCCTTCTGTTCCGTTTGAAAACGGGACATTCAAGATCAGGATAGGCAATGAAAGCGGTAAAATAAACATTAATACAGCCAATATGCAGCTTCTGAGAATGGCCCTGAACACCTTTCATCTGAGCAACAGTGAAAAAGACATTATTGTCGATTCCATCCTTGATTGGCGTGACAGGGACAACCTGCACCGTATCAATGGAGCAGAAAACAGCTATTACCGCTCTCTTTCCAAACCGTATGACTGCAAAAACAAGGATTTTGATTCCATACAGGAGTTACTGCTCGTAAGAGGAGTAACTCCAAATATATTCTACGGGGGCTTAAAAGAACTTTTTACGGTCTACCCAAAAAACACTGATCATAATTACAGAACCGGAAGGAGGGACAAGATAAATATAAATGCTGCATCAGCAAAGATGTTGAGAACTCTTCCCAACATGACGGATGATATGGTAAAGGCATTAATGGAATACAGAGAAAAAAAGGATTTTGATTCATTAACAGAGGTCTTGTCTGTTGTCGGGCCTCAAGTCTATGATTCCATTGCAATGTTCATTACTCAAAATATGAATCCATACTATACAATTACCAGCACGGGTATGATTAATGGCAGCAAAACAAGCTTCGGGATAAAAGCTGTTGTGCGGATAGATCCACATCTGCCCTCCGGATTCAGGATTATCGAATGGACAGACAGATTCTTGCCCGTACAGAACCAGGAACCTGTCTGCCAAAAGGAACCCTGATTCACAACCATGCACAAGACCGGTAATAATTCTTCAAACCTTGCTGCATAACCATTCCATAAGATAAGGCAAGATTGCTTAAACACCAATAAACCTTGTATTCCGGGACTGTTAACGGACCGTCAGGCAAAAATCCGGAGGAAGAAATTGAATCTTCAGGCCAGCATCGGAGTTTTTTTAGAAGATTCCCGCATATCTATGGTATATCTTGTGCGGAAATTAGGAAAAATCAAATTAATTGCCTCTGAAACCAGAAGGCTTGAAAAAGAACTGCCACAGGAAGCAAGGCTGAACAAGGCAGGAGAACTGCTTGCATTGTTTATGAAAGGAAATGATATAACATCTGCTGATATATTTCTGTCCATCCCGCGCTCAAAGGTTATTACAAGATTTATTGAACTTCCGGCAACTGTCAAACATAACATCAGGTTTGCCATACGGTATGAAATAGAAAAATACATACCTTTTTCCCCTGATGATATTTACTATGACTGTCAGATCGTTTCGGAAGACAGGAAGGCCAAAACACTGACGGTCCTCTTTGTCGCAAGTCCCAAAAAGATCATATCACCCCTTTTTGACCTTATTGACAGATATTCTCTCGAGGTTTCAGGTATAGAGATTTCATCTGCCTCAATTCTTACCTGCTGTTTATTAAATGAAAGCATCACTGGCAATAACCACTGGGCAACAGTCTGGGCAAATGATGAATATGTTGAATTCAATCTTTTCAAGTCAGGCCGGTTATGTTACTCAAAATATCTGCCTGTTCCTGGGACAGAAAAAGAGGTATACCGTATTGTAACAGATGAGCTCAATGCCTTAAAAACAGCATCAACAAAAAACGAACTTGACGTTTTTTTGTGTGGTTCACTCGTTGATGCAGACAGACTTATTGAGACAAACAAGGCAAAAGGCAGTGTTATACGTTTGCACCGAACTTCATTAACTGAACGCATGACTGCTTCTGTAATGGTGGCCTATGGATCTGCACTAAGGATATGTAATAAAACCCCGATGGATATCAACCTGTTGCCGGATACCATGCGCAAAAGGCCAAACAAAACAGGTCTGTATACAATGCTGGTACTTTCCTGTATGCTTGTTATCTCTGTTGTTGTCTGGGCAGGAAGTATTGTTGTTCATAAAAACCTGTATCTCGGAAAACTGGATTCTGCAATTGCTCGCCTTGCCCCGGAAGTACACAGAATTGAAAAGATGCAAACAAGATACAATATATTGAAGGCCCGCTTCAGATCCATAAATTCCTTACGTAAAAAAAGAAGGGTTGTGCTGGATATCCTGAAAGAACTGAGTCTTCGCATTCCTGACACTGCATGGATAAACAGGCTTGTATTTTCTAACCACAGGGTAGAGATTCAGGGCAGGGCACAATCAGCTTCGGAACTGATTCCAAGCCTTGAGGCATCTCCCCTGTTCAGCAATGTATCTTTTATCTCTTCCATTACAAAGCGCAGAGACGGAAAAGAAGATTTCAGGATAGGTTTTTCCGTGAAAGTACCTGACAAAACAGATTAGATTCACCCCTCCAACAAACTGTTTTCGTGTTTAATTTACAGGTGATATTCATTGTTTTTCAAATTTGATGACAGAAAAAGATATTTATATCTGATTGCATTTGTTCTTTTTGTACTTGTAATAATTTACAGAATAAAACCGCTGTCTGTTAAGTTGATGCCAAACAACGATGAGATTACCCTGAAACAGGCAACTCTTGTAAAATACCGCAAGATCATAGAGAAAAAAAGAACGCTTGAAACAGGTCTCAACAAACTGGAAAGAGAGCTAAAAAATGCAGGGAAAGGGTTGTTAAGCGATAAAACCGCTTCTCTTGCTGCAGTTAAAATACAGAATATTTTAACCAAGATAGCCGCCAAAAGCAATGTAGACATCAGAAGGGTGCAGGTATTAAAACCCGAAAAGGCATCTGAAAAAGATTATATTCTGATCCCTGTCAGATTTTCGGTCAATACAACAATCAGACAGTTGAAAGAAATCATGTGCAACATAGAAAAGGAAAAAAAATACCTGATTTTTAAAAAAGTTGTCATCAGGGTTATAAGAATTGGCCGAACAAACAATTCAGGCACAATAAGATCAGACCTGACCCTGTATGGAATAATGAAAAAGACAGGGACATGATAATCCTGCTGAAAAAACCTCGGCCATGTTGATAACAAATTGCATAAGGAGATACAGCCATGGAAAATAAAGAACAGAAAAAATCTGGCTTAAACAATGATAAAGTAAAAAGACGGGGGAGCCTGAAGCTTTTTTACGCTGTATGCATAATTGTCGTAATATTCATTGCAACAGTTATGTACAGAAACTCTGAAAAGCCCTCAGGTATCAATCTCGGCAGGCTTGATACCAATGTAAAAGGCGCCACTTTCATAAAAACAAACCAGGCCTTAATTGAACAGGCATCCAAGAACTGGCTGCCCAATGATCTTTTCTGGCCTACAATATTCCTGGACAATATACCCAACTTCCAGATTGGCGAACTTGAGGCCATACGATACAACATACGTGTATTAAGGGATAACCTTTCACGTACACGGACAACAGACAAGATCGATCCCCTTGCAGACAGGGCATTCAATGCACTGTCCAATGATTTGCGCAAATGGTGGATGCCATCTGCTGAAAGCAAGTTAAGGCTTGCAGACAAACTGCTCGGTGACTATTACAAAAATGTTTTAACCGGAAAATCAAATTTTTATCCGCGATTTGACAACCTTATCCAATTGCTGGAACAGTATGCATCCCTTATGGGAGGAGTTAACACAAAGTTAATCAATGCATCCAGGGATGTAAGAAGATTTATGATTATGTCAAAGGATATAAAGGATATTGAACAGAACAGGAAAATAAAAAACATGGATGTTCCCTGGTCCAAGATAGATGATAATTTTTATTATGCAGAGGGAGTCGCCTATGTCCTTTACGAATCTTTCAAGGCCATAAAGATCGATTTCAAAGATATTATCAAAAGTAACAATGCCACAACTCTTGTAAACAATATAACAAATGAACTGGGCAGCTGTAACTTTGAGCCTCTTGTAATCCTGAACGGGGATACAGATTCCATATTTGCCAATCACTGTCTGAATCTGTCCAGCATATTCAATGATGCAAGACAAAAGATCAATTCCCTGATTTCCATCCTGAAACAGGGGTAACTCATCCATTCAGATTAACAAATGGAGGAAAGGACCTTTGCAGAATGTTCAGGTTTGTTCAGAATAAATGCGAACATCTCAAAAAAGCAGGACACAGACAGACATTATGCGCGGGTCACACATACCTTATGCTTGAATCTTTAACCTTATCCAACTTTCCTGAAAAACAGTGCAGAATATTAAGGGAGATGTCCAGCACAAGGCCCAGGATATGGCTTTTGCAAAAAAACGGGGTCAGTGCAATTATCAAAGATTTCAGTTCTAACAGGTATCTGTATCGTAATACAGTCGGCAGATTCTTGATATGGCGTGAAGCCAGGGCATACAGGAAGACAGGCCATATTCAAGGGGTACCATCATTATACAGGGTCATAGACGGCCTTGCACTGGCAACAGAATATATTCCTGGCAAGGATTTGGGTCAAATCAAAAAAGGCGCCAGGTTTCCTGACACATTCTTTGACAGACTTAAAAATCTTGTAGACAAGGTTCATGCGGCAGGGGTAGCGCACTGTGATTTAAAGAGGAAGACAAATGTCATTCTTGGTGACGACAACCTGCCATACATTATTGACTGGGGGGCATCGATTTTTAGTAACGAATTCAGGTTGCCCCTGATGAATCTTATATACAGAAGATTTATCGCAGATGATTACATGGCTGTAACCAAAATCAAACTGCATTATGTACCAAACCAGGTTAGTGAAAAAGAAAGGCTGCGTTATTTCAGGAGATCACCTGTTGAAACAGCAATAAGACGTATCAGAGACATGCTGCGCAATGCCCTTCAAAAAATTGCATGAGACAAGATTGACAGCTGTTTAAAGGCAGATTCCTGCTTTCAGGGATGAAAGTTTTTGTGAAACCATCTTAACAATGATTTTTTACAGATGTACCAATTTTTTCACGGTAAAAAGAAACGTCCCAGTATGGCTCACTGGACTGCCCTGTTCTCCTTTATCCTGGCCGCTGCTCTGGCCTGTATTGATATAAGGCTTGCAGTTTTTCCACTGGCCGGTTTTTCTGTCTTAAGCCTATCAGCCCCCTTTTTTCCCCGTTTTGGCTATTATACCCCTGTCATAAGCTGCAACAGAAAATGCAGTAAAGGAATTTGCCTTACCTTTGATGACGGTCCGGATCCCAATACCACCATACATCTGCTTGATCTGCTTAAGCGTTATCATGTCAGGGCAGTGTTTTTCGTAACAGGCCAAAAGGCTGCCCGGCATCCTGACCTGATAAGTGCAATCCTGAAAAACGGCCATGAGATCGGTAATCATACCTACAGCCATGACAACTTTCTCATGCTGAGAGATGTCAAGACAATCATTAAAGAAATCGGTGATACCCAAAGGGAGATCTCCCGATTCTCCATCAAGAATCTTGTCCTAAGACCGCCTGTCGGGATAACAGGCCCACGATTAAAGACTGTCATTGAAAAGTTTGACATGTACAATATTACCTTTAGCTGCAGAGCAACTGACTACGGCAACCGGCGTATAAAGACATTGGCTGCAAGAATCCTTAAAAAGATAAAAGGAGGAGACATTGTAATGCTTCATGATGTAATGCCGGATAAACTTGCAAACGCCACAGATGCTACAGCGTTGATTCACAAAAAGGAATTTTTATCTCATTGGCTGCATGAACTGGAAACCATAATCACAGGGATAAAATCAAAAGGAATGACAATTCTTCCATTGTCCGAATTGGCCAACATACCGGTAAATTACAGATATAGGGATCTCTGATTGGCACAGCCAGAAAAAATCAATGATTTTTTGTTGACAACCTAACAAGTCAATATAATAATATATCAAAAATATCGGGACGTGGCGCAGTCTGGAAGCGCACCTGAATGGGGTTCAGGGGGCCCGGGGTTCAAATCCCCGCGTCCCGATCATTTAGAATTTATGGATAATATATTCACCATTCTGAAAAGGCCATTCCAGCATTTGCCTGGAATGGCCTTTTTTGTTTTACTGATATCCGGATTACCGTTATTTTATTATTCCATGTGGATTTAACCAGGCTGCTGATGAATAAAACAATCGGATAAATATCATACTTTTCAATATTTTATTGCATGCCATTTCAATGCCCTGCGAGTATTTGAATTAAAGATGCCAAACATAATCTTATTCTCTTTTCTGTCTACAAGAATCCCCCGGAACCGTAGAATCATTGATATTTCTCTGTTATGACAGAGGAATAAAACCCTGTCTCCCCGTATAGTACCTTCAAGAATACAGTCAAACCTGTGGTTGTTATTCTCAGGAATTGACATACCATAGATTTTTTCCCCTCTCTGCGTTAATCTAAGAATATACCCTCTTCCGTTAGCAACCATATGCCATGTGCCAGAAACATCTTCTGCAAAGGCACCTGGTTGAAACAACCAGAATAATTCCAAGCAAAACAGCGGAATAAATATGATGATCATCCTGTTTCTATTCATGGCCATATGTATTGTTTACAGCAAAGAATCATATCTGTTTGTCATATATGGTACCCACCCATAAACACACTGTGGGCAACAGTGAGATTTCAATTCATAAACGATAATTCTTGTACAATATCAAGAAAACCAAAGGCACGGAAACGTGCAACGCCCCATATAAGGAACGCAGACACCTCCGGAAATTGTACAAAAGGCCCGTTTACAGATGAAAACTGCCTGTATCTGCGTGCAACAGGGCATTGTCGCCCCCCTTTCCGGCAATAAAAGTGATCAGCCATTTTTTGCTTCCAATACATCAGAAAGAGGGATCTCTATTCTGGTTATAGTTGTAATTTACACCCTTGCTGAAAGGCAACATCTTGTTAATGTACTGATCAATAAACTGATTAGCCTTGCTTATTCCTGTTTTGGGCACATAAATTACGTCTTGAGAAGACAAGGCAAGGTCCTGGAATCTGAGATTCTTCTCCAAAACTTCTTCCAGATTGGATTTGTATATGGTCAATTCCTCATTCTTTCCATAATGTATCAGCACCACGCTGCTTAAATCTCCTTCCGGTGTTACTCCACCAGCCTCCATTATAGCCTTTAACAACGTCATTGAATTTGCCAGAGGATATGAACCTGGTATCTTTACTTCACCACTTACATAAACGACCCGTTTTGCCGAAGAAATGAGTGTAATAGATATGTCTATCGGATTAGCATAGTATTTTTGCATGCTTTTACGAAGCTTGTCCCTCAATTCCGGGAGAGTATTCCCTTCAACCTTTATATTTCCGATAGCCGGAAGCATAATTTCCCCTGAAGGAGTTACAGTAACGGTTCTATCGTAACCAACAAGGCCAGTAGGTACAAAGTTTCTGGGAACCACATCAATTTGCAGATTATTGGCGAATTTTCTGCGAGCTAATTTTGTAAGCTTTTTAGAAAGTTCCTGTGGTGTCAAGCCTGCTGCTTCCACTTCTCCAAGGATAGGAACAATCAGTTTTCCATCCGGAGAGATTGTAAAATCCCCAGTAATATCGTTAATAGGAGCTTCGTTGATTCCTGTCAAGGAAACCGTAACCCTTGGATCGTTGACCTTTGCTTCACAAGCCTTTGTTACAGTCCTTGCCAGTTCCCCGGCAGTCTTTCCCCGGGCCATCACCTCACCTATCTTGGGAATCGTAATTTTTCCGTCAGGACGTACTGTTGCATCAAAATTAAGGGATGAATCCGTAACAAAATCAACCCGTATTTGGTCTCCTTCCATAATATGGTAGGCTCCTGAACCAAAGGATGCCACCAATCTCATTGTGGTATTTGCCTCAATTTTAAATAATTTTGTGGTAATACTTGCCGGCCTTATATCCACCCTGTAAACATCCCCTGGACTGATCGTAAAGTCAACCAATCCCTTTGGCAGCAAACTGGTATCGCCGTTACAATTAACAGGTGGCTGGCCATATCGTAACACAGTTACACCATGATGTGTGGCGCATCCGGCAAAAAACATAAAAACAAAAAGAGCAAATCCGGCAAAAAAGATTTTATGCGGTCTCAGCGAATTCAGAAATGCCCTGTCGTGACAGATAACATACTGACCGGTTTTATAACACCATAATCTGTTCAATTTTTATCCTCCCTTTTTGTAAACTCAACTGTTACAATTGAATGAGGTGGTATTTCAAGTGTCTTTTCAGGACAGAAATAAAAATGAATTATTTTTGTTTTTGAATGCCTTGAATCGGCTGGTTCATAATATTTGATCGGGAAACCTGGCGGCATGTCAGGGCCGTTATTGGAAACAGCTTTTTTCCCGCTCAACTCCCAAACATCCGCACGGGAAGTTTTTACGTCAAAACCCTTTATATGAAAAAGCACCCTGTAAGTCTTATTCCAACATCGGCTTATAATGTTTACAAACAGTCTGTTCCCTGCATCATTGACAGATGACAGCACAGATAATTCAGGAACATTTTTCATTGACTTCACCAGCCCTATCTTTTTTGTACTGTAATACCCGCATTTGATGTCAGATTCAACCAGCAGATCTCCAAAATGTTTTGAAAACATCTGTACAGCATAATAGGGGACTTTCGGCTGATGATCATATGATACCCATCCCATAAAACTATGGTCAGTAAACTTGAAATAATTCGCAAGCTTCACCCTGGGGTGTCTCATAAAAACCTGCAAAGCAAGACCCGCATACACCGCAGACCCAAGGGTTTTTACATGATCAATCCACCTGGGGTCAGAAATGGAGAAAAACACCCCCCATTCTGTTACAGCAATGGATATTTTTTTCCCCCTTTCATAACGAGAAAGAAGCTTTTCCATCTCTCTCAAGTCAGAATCAATAGATATGGGAGCGGCCCATAAAGCCTGGTAAATCTCTTTGGCACTGGCAGTGTAATCATTAATAAGAACCGGAAAGTAGGCATTATGAAGAGAAACAAGATCTATTGTGTCTGCTACTGATCTGAGCAAAATGCTGTTCCAGTTTTTATAGTATGGACCAAATGGGATTGTATAAGAGTTGGCAACACCTGTTGCAATAAGTGAAATAGAAGGATCTGCCTCTTTCATGGCCCTGGCAAAGCTTTTCACTCGTTTTGCGTAACAACCGGGAGACATGGTAATCTGTTTTTCAGCATCCGTACCAGCAAGATACAGTTCATTTCCCAGTTCCCAGAATTTTACTTTGACAGGTGAGTTAAGCCCGTCTGTCTTCCTTAGAGCGTTGTTTTTATCATTGCAGTATGCAACCCAGGAAGCTGCCTCATCCGGCGTACCTGTCCCCACGTTAACCGTAATGAGTGGCTGAGCGCCTATCATTCGGCAAAACTTTGACAATTCAAGGATGCCAAAACAGTTGGAAGATTTACCAGGGTCTGTAAAATGTGGCATCGTTAGACGCAACTTGCTTGGCCCCCTGCCATTTTTCCAGTGATAAAAATCAGAGAAAGTACCTCCCGGGAAACGTATCAGGGTTATGCCCTGCTTTTTTGCGAGTCTTACATAATCCTCTTCCGCCCTGTTCCTGTCTTCATTCCACACGCCATTTCCGCAGTTTATCCACTCGATATTTGTGCCAAATATACCTCGACTTATTCTGTTGTTTATCCTGTTCGCATCAACGTAACATACCGTATCCAATGCCATGAAACCGTGTGGAGATGCCGGGACATCAGCCAGAGCGGAATCTTTTGAGCATATCAATCCAAAAGGATATTGGCACATCCAGACAAGAACAGACGTTAATAAAAAAAGATTGAAAGTTTTCATCCTCAACACCCGTACAGGTTAAACCTGAGCAGGATACGTTTTTTTGAGCACTGCAGGAACCCCGGCTACCAGACAGTTATCAGGCATAGAATCAAGAACCACCGCTCCTGCTGCAACAGTGACATTTTTACCAACAGAAACAGGGCCAAGAACCATGGCACCACTGCATATTACAGTATTTGATCCGATACGCGGATGTCCATCATGCTCTTTTGAGCCCCCTTTACCACCAAGAACCACTCCACCATAAATCTCACAAAAATCACCTACAATTACATCCTTTCCGATTACAATTCCCACCGAGTGAATTATCCACACTCCCTTGCCCAACATAGCTCCAGGATGAATATCAGCTCCTGAAAGAAGAATATTCAATCTCCTCACAATTGCAGGCAAAACGGGCAAGTGTCTTCTGTAAAAAGCATGGGCAATTCTGTGCATACAGACAGCTTGTGCCCCGGAATCCAGTAAAATGCGCGCAATCCTTTTCGTTAATCCCTGCTGTGCCTGCCTGTCTCTGAGTAAATCTGGGCTATCTTGCATACAGTTGTTTCCCATGTAAATTTCCGGGCCTGTTCCAATCCCTTTTTCTGGATCGCCCGTGTTTTTTCTTCATCAAACCATAATTCTCTGATTTTCAAATACAGCATTCTGGCTGATCCTGAATCAAAAAAAACTGCACAATCAGAAAAAAGTTCTCTGTGTACCTTTATATCAGAACATATTACAGGAACTTCACTTGCCATAGCTTCCAAAGGTGGCAAATCAAAGCCTTCATCAACAGATGGAGCTATAAACAACTTTGCCTCTCTAAGCAGGCGCAAATACTCTTCATCCGTGATATAACCCTTGAATTTTACATGATTCTCCAAAGAACAACGCCTTGTAAGCTTTAAAAGGGCATCATAGTATCGGCCATTGCGAATTCCACCTGCTATCACAAAGTTGACTGCAAGATCTTCAGTATCCAGAAACACCCTAAGGGCCTCAATAACTACCTCGAGATTTTTCCTGGGTTCAATAGCTCCAACATACAGGATATAGGGATTATTGTGTTTAACGTTCCCGAGTCTTTCTTTATTGTTATGGCATTTGGGTTCAGACCTGAAAAAGCTGTGATCAATGCCATTATATACCGATACAACTTTCCGGTCTGGCAGCCTGTACTTATCCAAGATCTGATTACGGACTGCATTGCTAACTGTAATTATTCTTTTTGCGGTCCTCATGGTATAAGGAGTCAGAACACGAACAATACGATCCCTTAAGCTGTTGTATTGTTTTTTGTTTCTTTCAAGAACCAGATCGTGAACAGTCACCACCACATTGGTCCCGCAAAACAGCGGAGCAATTCGCTGGACATGCAAGACGTCGAGATTAAATCTCATGGAAAGAAACGGGAGAATAACAGAACGCTGAAAAAGGGGATCTGAAACCAGCAGTTTGCAGTATTTAACATTTCTGTAATAACGATTCTGACCTTTCCAGTGTTTTCCTACGAAAAAGATGTACTCGTTATGAGGTGCCATTCGGGGAAGCAAATCCACAAGGTTCCTTACATACCTTTCCACCCCTCCCTTATTCTTTCCTAAAATGTGAGCATCAATTCCAACCCGCACTTATATCCCACTCATTGAAGACCGGTCATCTCTGACAAGGTCCTTCAGTCTGGCAACAGAACAATTCCACTTCAGCCCAATCTCGCTGTTTCCGATTATAAATCCAGGAAACGCTGCAATGGCACGAATAACAAGACCTGCAACCATAAAAGATCTTATAAGAAAAAGCTCCCTGCTCCCATAATTCCTGTGCAAAAGAGCAAGTAAATTTCTCTGTTGCAGAATACTGTTTTTAACCTTTTGGCTCTCTGTCCTGCTGCTTGCACCACATTGATGTATAATCCTGGTTGTATTCAAGCGGAAGACTGTCAAACCTCTCTTTTTGACCTTCCAGCACAGATCAATGTCCTCCGAATACATAAAAAAGCTGGGATCAAACCCTCCTACTTCCAGAAAAAGACTTTTTTGCATGAGCATACACACACCAGAAATCCAATCCACTTCTGTTTCTTCTCCATTTATCTCATCAGACGGGAAGTGCATTCCGGAAAAGAGTTTGTTCCCTCCAAACAACTTGCTGAGAAAGAAGGCATCGTTACATACAACCCTAAGGCAGGGAAAATTACCGCAGCTTTTAGGCTGGGGAATTCCATCAGAAAGCAGCACCACTGGTCCCACTATCCCTGCATTTGGTTTGCCTTTTAAAAAAGCAAGCAACACGCTAACTGTATCTTCTAACAGAACAGTATCACTGTTAAGAAACATCAGGTAAGAACCGGTGCATTTTGATACCCCTGTATTGCTTGCTACACCAAACCCGACATTCCTGTCATTGGCAATCAGGATAACATCCGGATATTCTTGCCTGATCATTTCCTGACTTCCGTCGGAAGATGCATTATCCACCACCACTATTTCATAGGGAATCCCCCTGACCTGATTATATATGCTTTCTATGCAATCTTTTACAAGTTGCCGTGTATTGTAACTAACAATGACAATGGATACCAAAGGCTTCATATCGAGTATCACTCAACCATATTTCAACCGGATCAAACAACCTGGATTCATTGCTCATCCTGCATGAATCTCTGTCAATCTACACTACACCCGGCTTTGCAATCTCACATTTTATCCATCACAATGGGAACAGATCTTATCCTGGCCTTAAGTGCCCTGCCTTTATATCTATCAATTTTTACACTGGCCTGGCAGGAACTCCAATCAACCTTGAATTTGCCGGAAAGCTCTTGGTTACCACAGCATTCATCCCTATCTGTGATCTGTCCCCTATGGTTAAATTACCAACAATCCTTGCACCAACTCCCAAAAAGACATCATTCCCCAGTATTATCCTGTTCCCTGATACATCTCCAAAGGCAAGAGGCCCTATTGACACCGTGTTATGTGCAGTAAATATGCATCTCTTTCCGATTTGCACTCTCTCGTGTATCACTATTGCAATAGAATGAGCCAACACAAGGCCTTCATCTATTTGAGCGCCTGAGCCTATTTCCACAGAAAAGAGCATGATGTTTAACAAAGCCAACAGCTTGGCTACGGGATAAAGGTCAACAGACCAAAACCAGTGTTGAAATCGGAAAATTACCGTCGCAAGTGCCGGCGGATTAAACAGGACTTTAATGTACGAAAAAGCATTGAACTTTTTATGTTCCAGCTCGTATCTGTACTTGATATCACTTTTTGCAAGTTTCAGAGTTTTCCTGAAAGTAAGTTTTTCTTCTTCCTCTCCTGTTTCTGAAAAAGCTGTTGAAACGCCAGAATCTTCCTCCCTGCACCCTGTTTCCGGACCGGACCCTGCTCTTATCTGCCTTATCACTCTGCCGGGAACACCTGCAACCACAGAACAGGGAGGAACAGACCTGGTAACAACGGCATTCATGCCTATGATGCTGTGGTCTCCCACAGAAATATTGCCCAATATTCTTGCACCGGCACCAACCATTACTTCATCGCCAATTACAACCTTATCATTTTGCGGGTCCAGATCTTCTCTGGGGCCAATTGCCACAGTGTTATCATGAAAAAAAACACAATTTTTACCAATTATGACATCATTATTTATAATGATACCATGAGAATGCCCGAGCACAAGCCCGCCGCCTATCCGGGCTTTTGAACCTATTTCCACCTTGAAAAGAACGACATTCAGAATGTTGAGCACTTTTGATATAAAATCAATTTTCCTGACATGTGCCAGATGCTGCATCCTGTAGACAAGTACTGCCAGAACGGTTGGATTGAACCAAAACTTGAAGTAACTGTTCCATTTGAATGGCTTGCCGTCAATGTATGCCCTGTTTCTGAGATCCTGCCTGAATAAATCAATGGTTTTTTTAAGTGTCAATTCCTCCCTGTCATTGTCTGGCGTGGCGGATTCTACACACGGTTTCCTCGGAAAACCTGACTCTGACCGCTTTTCGTTTTTTTTCTCGAGTTTTTTTATCACCTTGGCAGGAATACCGACCGCAACGCTATATGAAGGCAATGATAGTGTAACTACGGCATTCATCCCAATTTCACAGAAATCTCCCACAGCAAGAGGGCCCAGTATACGAGCCCCTGCTCCTATTAACACCCCATCTCCCACTGTTATCCGGAGCTTTTCCACAGGGACACCGGGACGTTCACGCAGGCCAATAATGGCCTGGTGCATCAAAGTGCAATTCTTGCCTATTCTGGAATTTTCGTGTATTAATATTCCATTTGCATGTCCAATTATAAAACCTTCATCTATCTCGCAAGCTGCTTGAATCTCGGTTGAAAAGAGAATAAGATTTAATAGCGCAAATATCTTGGTCAGTACATGTATCCTCTTTTTATAAAAATAATGTTCCAGACGAAAAATAATTACAGCAATGCTTGAAGGCATCAACACTGTTTTCAGTAATCCAAAGACTGTACGATCAATACCGTCAGTCTTCATCCTTCTATGAATATCTGATTTTATGAGTCTGAACAGTTCCTTCAAGCTCACGATTTTCACCTCTGAACATCAGATCCAAGCAAGCGCCTCATGGCAAGCCGTTCGTCAACGCTAAGTCCCCCGATACAAACAAGACAGATGCAATAAACAGCAAGGCCTATTATGGCAAGTATTATCCAATGATATTTCAGCAGATTAACAACTACAAACACAGGCAATACAGCTAAAACCGGTTTCCATAATTGGATCAGGGGGTTTATCTTGTGTATAAACAGCTTTACAGAGAATATCCTTACGGTTATGAGCACTATTGTACCTAACAGATAACCTATGGCAGCTCCTGTTACTCCCATCTTCAGGATAAGAAAGTACAGAAAAACAACCGTACTGATACTGCCACAACCCAAAGCAAACAGATCGTAATGCTGTTTCCTGCCGGCTATGGTAGCCATGGACAGTATCTGGTCAACAGCGAACAGGAAAGCAACCCATATAAGGATTTTCAATATAAGGACTGACGCAATATATTCTTTACCAAAGACTGCCAGAATCAGCGGTTTTGACATCAAGAACGTTACAGAGACTGCAGGAATAATAAGGAATGAAATTATTTTTATTGCCTGGTGGCACAAATCTGAAAACACATCCATAGAAACCTCAAATTTTTGTGCAAAAACAGGCATGAGGTTTATTGCAAATGCGGTTGGAACCAATAAGGCCAAATCAAGAAACTGAAAGGCCACGGCAAAGCGTCCTGCAGCAATTTCATCTTTCATCCACGGCAACATTACCTGAGGTGCAAAACGAATAATCAGATAACATACCAGTATACCGGCAAAAGAAGGGACTTCCCTTACCAGCCGAACAAAAAACATACGATCAAAACCCCACTTCCCCTTTTTTATATACGGCAACAATAGCAGCCAGTAAACAGAAAGGATAAACCATCTGGTAACAATAAAACAAACAACAACACTGAGTATGTCATGACCGTAGTACAGCAACAAAATACCTGCTACTGTTCTTATAAATGCCTCTGTTCCCTGAATAATCCCAAACAGGTCTCCTCTGCCAAGGCCAATAAGTACTGACTGTCCACACAGTATTCCTGCCGTAGCAGGCATTCCGGCAGCAACAATAATCAACCCTCTGGAGATTGTTTCGCTGTACTTCCCGCAAACTGCCAAGAGAATGAGCAAGGCTGATACCATAAGCGAGACAAGTAATGCAAAGGAAAGAGAATGCAGAAAATACTGTTTGGCATGTTCCCTTGAAACCGACACCTCCCGTATAACAAACTGATTTGTTCCCAGAAGCGGTATAAATTCCGTAAACAGAAAAAAAACAAAAATCGTTCTGAACGCTCCCAAGGCCTGGACTGATTTTTGGGAAATCACCCAAAAAAGTAAAAATGCGCAAAAAGCCGACAATACCCTTGCCAGAACAAGCGATGCACTGGAACGAACTATGCTGGAAAGCTTTTTCATTACGCCGAGATTTCTCTCTCATTATTCTGAACTGCTTGTGAAAGGCTTATTATTAAAACCGGAACAAATAAAAGAAGTTCCACTGTTTTGTCATCAGCAAACAGGTCAAGGCTCATATAGGATAAGATTGCCCAAAATGCGCCTGTAATGCCGAATCCCGCAAATAACAGAATGGTATCAGAGGCCCTGAGACATGCAAGCATAAGTTTATACACCCTGAAAATAAACCACATAAACAGTGAAAAGCCAATGACACCAAGTTCAGTCATTATCAAAAAATATTTGTTATGAACGGGTAAAGGTACCATATAGACCTTATCCTTCAGCTTTATCCGACTGACTTCCAGTCGGCCATAACGATAGATAGAAGTTCTTGCCTTTTCACCTGGTTTTATCCATATATTTCTAATATGTTCAGGTGGATACTGTTCGAGGGTTGCCTTTACAAAATTCCCGGGTCCAACGCCAATTACTGGATGTAACTTAAACAAATCAATGGAAAGCAATATTGCCCTCTTTCGAGAAGCAGTTGCACCTTCATCACCATGTAACAAGCGGTCAAGTACAGATTGGTGTAAACCCACAAAGACTATGCTGACAGCAACAATTAGAGGGAAAAGATATAACCATATGGTTTCGTTACAGGTTTTGCTTCTAAACAAAAACACTGCAATTGCAATGATTGCTGCAGTACATGAAACCCAGGCACTCCTTGAAAAGGTAAGCACAATGGCAAAAAATGATACAAAAAGCAGAAGAGCCGTAAAAAAGCGCCACCAGCCGTTTTTAGAACCAAGAAGGCCAAGCAGAGGAAAAGAAAAAAAGGTCAGAAAACATGCCTCCTGATTCACGTGCCCAACAGTTCCTGTAGCTCTCAGGTAGCTGTCCCCCGACACACCGGAAAATCTCAGCAACTCCACTGTCACCTTGGGAGAAAAATGAAAAACATGGGATGAAAAGTGTGAAAATATAACCAGGAACACCTGAATACCCAAAGCTGTTGCTGCTGCGACAAAAACCAGTATCAACTCTTCACGACTTCGAATGGCAGAACTGAAAACAACCAGGAATAAAAGCATCTTAACGGCATGCAATACTGCCAATCCACTTTCCACACTTGGAGTGTAAAATATGAACTCTATCAACACCCACAATGTCAGAAGCGATAAAGGTAATACCGGAGACGAAACTAACCACACCTTTTGATCACTGAAAAAGCTTTCAAACAACAGATAAAGCAACAATGCCAAAAACACCAAATCAGAAGCCGACAGCACAATCATGGGTGGCAAGAAGTCGGACAGCAAAGGTTTTCCAAGCATGAAGACCTTTTCGATGCTAAGCGGATGTATCATTACCCAGACTGCAACAAGCATAATACGCTTGTTAGGTATGACAGTGAAAAAAGCCAGCCCCACAATGGCAACAAACAGGGCTCCCTGATAAAGGGGTGGCAAATCAAAAGAAAGTACCACTATGGTACCCAGCACCATTGAAAAAAGGAGTGTGAGCCACGTGTCGATTTTTTTTAACCAACTGAAAATGTTAATTGATGGCATTGCAAATAGCTTCTGCTAGTCTCCATAAAAGATTTTTGGAATACGATATCTTCGGAAATTAAGAATAACGCCAAAACAGGCTACTCCAACCTGAGCAAGCACATCCAGTGCCTTAACATAAGGCTCTCTCCTTGTTGTTTCCGATCTTAGCACCATAATAAGTTGATCTGCCTCAGAAGCAAAAAGGGCAGGATCTGTGGACGTCAGAACACCGGCAGTGTCAAGAAAAATTCCATCATATTCATCACGAACAGACATAATCAGTTCCTTCAGGCTCTTCTTATAAAACCCCAAAGATTGCCTTTCTTTCGTATAACCTGCCGGAATAATTTCAAGGTTCTTTATGGACGTAGGAAATATCACGTCTTTGACAGGAACATTCTGTTTAAGAGCATCAACAAGCCCTCTATCTGTCCTATGTCCCAACAAAGTGCCAAGACTGGGATTTTGAAAGTTCCCGTCAATCAACAAGACCTTTGTTCGCTTATCATCAGCAAGGGCACATGCTAACTGCAATGTCAGAAATGTTTTTCCTTCATATCTAGAAACGCCTGTCACCACAACAAGCTGTCCTTTACCCTTATTTACCAGATCAAGACGCCCAAGGGTTTGCATTACTGTTGGGGAAGCTTCTTCCAATGGGAGCTGATCAATATTTGCAAGATCAACCTCATTCCTGCGAATTATCGGAATACTGCCAATAACAGGACAGCTTGCCTCTTTTTCCACATCCCACGGTCTGCACAATCTGTGATCCATGGCTGACAGAAACATCACCAGGCTGAACCCGATAACAGAACCCAAAACAAGCCCTATTACTCCGACCAAAACATAACGTACTATAAAAACCAGCCGGGATTTCCGGGGTGTAACTGCTCTTTCCACTACAGATATGGGAATAAGCCTGTTTTTAAAAATCTGCATGGTCATATAGGCCTTGTGGCGTTTGTCCTTGAAAATATTCAGAAGAGCAGAAGCAGATTCCAGTGATTTGTGTCTCTTTAATCTCTGACGGGCCTCCTGCAATTCTTTTTCAACTCGTACCAGTTCAGGAGATCCCGGCTTGTATATGTGTTTTACCCTTTCTAACTCAAGCTCAAGGGTAGTGACCTGTTTGGCTGTTGTATCAACAACGGGATTGGTGTTTATATTACGATCGCTCCAGTCAAGGCCAGGCGGATTTTCAGTTATCAAACCTTTTCCTGCTGCATCCACTGAAATGTCATCGCGGACCTGTGCCTTTCTGAGTTCCTCTTCAAGTTTCAGCATCTGTCTTGTAAGGTAATTATATGCCTGCTCTGCTTCTGCCTCACATAATCTGTAATATTCGTTAATAAACCCGTCACACAGTTTGTTTGCAATCTGCCTTACCTTGTTTCTGTCAGGTGATTTGACCTCCACTTCTATTACTTCGTCGCTTATTTCGATTTCAGGTCTCCACTTTTGCACTACTTTTGAATCTATGGATTCCTTTAATTCCTTTGCAAGATGTTCAATTCTGGTTTTCTCATCCTGAGAGTTTGAAGAGTTATCATTCTTCAAAAACCTGTAAAAGGGCTTTGCAAAATGTGAAAACAGGATTTTATAAGCTGGTTTGGCTATGTCTGAATCCTTCAAAGACAGTTCCTTTACAACAGACATAGTAACAGGCAGGCTCCTTATTATTTCGGCATCGCTTTGTCCGGATATTATCTGCCGCTTGGATGTGGCCAGTTCGGCAAAATAGGGTAACCCCTTTGTATCATACCTGATAAGCAGCTTGGCAGTACTTTTGTAATTGTATGGCACAAGATGAACAAGATATAATGCAATCAATGGAACAGTTAGCGTGCATAACAGAAAAATCTTGAATCTGAAAAACAGCTTTGCCAGTATCTCCCTGAACGATATTCTGGATGATGAGTCAACACTGGTTGCTACTAATCGGGTCAAATCTATTTGATTCTTCTCCACTTCTTAACTCCTATCATTATTTTCATATGTGATTCAGTTTTGAATTTTTGACAAACTGATATCCTTGCTCCACTTTTCTATAGCAGTATCAACTCCATTTACAAAGTATGACCAGTCATATTTTCTTACATGATTCCTGGCATTTTGTCCCATTTGAATCAACAGGTCTTTATTGGGGAGGATCTCGTTCAGTATTTTTGCCCAGATCCTTTTATCAGGCCGAAGAAGCCAACCCGTCTCCCCGTTTATTATACTTTCAAGGGGACCTCCCCGGGCATTGGCAATTACAGGCTTGCTGCTGGCCATGCCCTCAAGAGGGACAATCCCCCAGTCCTCATTCAAGGGAGGAAATAATACCACAGAAGAACGTCTGTACAGATCTTTCAGCACAGAATCATCGGGGGATATCACAAAATCTATCTGGTCGTTTCCCTGTGCCCTTGCCTTAAGCAGTTCCAGATAAGACAGACTCTTTTTATCGAGAAACCCACAAATAACCAGTTTCCATGGCCGGGGCAGGTTCGCCTCATTAAAGGCATCTATTGCCAGTTCGATATTTTTCGTCCACATTATTCTGCCCGGAACAAGGAGTATGGGATCGAATTGTACGTTTTCTGAATAACTGTGCCAGTCTATGCCGGGGTGATACAGCACCATTCTCGAACAATCGCCGTATAACCCACCATTTATTATTCTGTTTTTTACTTCAAGGCTGGTAGCAACAACACCATCAAAATATTTCCAGGCAATTTTATCTGCAATTTTAAAAACTATCTTGAAAAGTTTGTAGGACATTTTACCAGAGACATTTCTCATCTGTAATGCCCTTCTCTCGTATACCGGATCAAACACAGCTCTCAATGGAGTACTGCAAATAACAAATGTTGGCAAATCATGATTCCGTACGGCTGTCAGATCACCCATACCATCGCTCCAGACTACAAAAGCATCAAACCCATTGAGAGGCAGTTTCTCAAGAATCAGGGAAGCTGCCACTTTTAAAACAGTAGGAATATCTCTTTGAACAGAAAGGCGCTTCAATTCAACAATTTTCATTTTTCTGAACTCCGAGAACGTTCCCTCCGAATCATAGTAGCCAGTAAATATTACCCATTCGTGTCTACTCCTTGAAACCAGTTCAAGTATGGATCTCTCAAGACCACCATGCAAATACAGCCAGGGTTGATACAGAGCAATCTTCATACACCATTCTCCTTAAGCACTTCGTAATAGAACCTTTCCTGCTCAACAGCCATCCTGTCCCAAAGATAATTTTTTGCCTCTTTCTGCCCTCTTTTGCCAAGGGTCCTGCAATGCTCTGGATTATTCCACAGGCACAGAATGGAATCTGCATATTTCTGGACATCGAATGGATTAATTAATATGCCCCAGTCCTGACTGAGAACCTCATTCAAGTGTTCAATGTTAAATGCTACAACGGGTTTTTGTGCCGCCATCGCTTCCAGGGCAACAATCCCGAATGTTTCGCTCCTTGAAGGCATGACAAGAAACCTGCATGACCTGAGGAGTTCTCTTTTAAGAGCATTTCCCGCCTTTCCGACAAATTTTATCTGCTCCTGGATACCGTAACTGCCTGCAAGTTTTTCCAAATACTGTCTGTCTCTACCATCGCCAGCAATTACAAGGGGAATTTTTTTCTTTGAGCAAACAATCTTCCATGCCTCTAAAAGAGTATCCAGTCCCTTTTGAATCCTTTCCAAACGACCTAAATATAAAACAAAGTCTCTTGATGTCCCCGGTTCAAAAAAACAGCCCTTATTTATACCGCATGGTATTTTTTTGATAATGGCAGATGGGATCAGTTTCCTGACAGTTTCTCCCATAGCATTTGTTTGGACAATAAAATAGCGATATATACCTCTTTTGGCAATCAATGACATAAACCTTGAAAACGGAAGCTTGTAGCGCCTTTCCCATTGATCAAAAAAATACCATTGAATCATACAAACAACCGGTTTATGCGTCCAAAGAGGCAAAAGGCAAAATCCCAGCGGAGGAGTAAATTCCTCAATAATTATATCATGCGGCATCATTTTGATCTGTGGCCCGAGCAAGGCCAGAAAACTCAGATGAGGAGAAAGGCCCCAGCCTGGCACTCGAATACCGATACGCCTGTATCTGATATTGTCCTTTATGATCTCTCTTTTGGCCCCTGTGTAAGTAGAGGTCAAAACCATTATTCTGTGATGTTGTACAAGCCTTTTATTTATTTCGTATGTTCGTACAGGCTGTCCTCCATGCAAAGGGTTGTCAAGATCGTCTGTATCTGTGTGAATTATGCGCAACACATTAACTCCATCGGCAAAATAAAGTTCCAGGCAACAGTCTGAAGACTCGCAAACCTCGTTCCATCATGGTTTGTTTTTGCTGTTCCAAGCATCCCTGACCAGTCTTTTCAGCAACCTGTAAAGGTGAGATCCTGATCCTTCCGTATTATCGAACGGTATTCTAAAAGGCTCCCTTACGCTTGACTACAACAATGATAGTTTTCAATATAATTTTTATATCATCCATAAATCTCCAGTTATCAAGATACTGACAATCCAGCTCTACGACTTTGTTGAAATCAACGATCTTGTTCCTTCCTGATATTTGCCATAGCCCGGTAATACCAGGTTTGGCAGAAATCCTCTTGTACTGCCAGAAATAATAAGATTTGACTTCATCGGGAGTAGGCGGCCGTGTTCCTACAAGACTCATCTCTCCCTTCAGCACGTTCCAGAACTGCGGAATTTCATCCATGGATGTCTTTCGTAAAAATTTTCCCACCCTGGTAACTCTGGGATCGTCTTCTATCTTGAACATAGGACCATTCATAGTATTTTTATGTATTAGTTCTTTTTTTCTTGCATCTGCATCAACGTACATTGATCTGAATTTGAGCAACAAAAAGGTTCTTCCGTTCTGACCAACCCGTTTTTGCTTAAAAATAACAGGGCCATAGGAATCAAGCTTTATTGCAATTCCTGCAAAGGGATAAATCAGAATAAAGATCAAGGTCCCAATCAATCCCCCAATGATATCCAAGATCCTCTTGTAGACCTGCCCTGAAACACTGACATTGGTGGCATAAACTGTTATAAATGGTATGCCTTGACATTCTTCAACTCTTATTGGCCTGTTTTCAGGATCCCATAATGCGGGGATAACCCTTGTTGTTATTCCCATTTTTCTGCAGATATCTATATATGCACCGAGACGAATAGAAGGATCAGCACTCATTGCAAACAAAACTTCATCTATTTCTTCCTCCTTGAGAAGAAAAACCAGTTTGTCTATCTTTCTGTTCTGATTCTCGTTGTCTTTTGCCGGTTCCAGATTTCCTACCACCTGGTGTCCCCAGCTCAATTGCTTTCTCAAGGCATCTTCTACGAGTTTCGCTCTGTCTTTTTCACCTACAACAAGAATGTGACGGGCCTTAAAAGTATCCCTGGACATATGGTCAATATAAAAACTTACTGCAAATCTTTCCAAAACCAATAAACAGAAAGAAATTTCCAAGGAATTCACAGCAATTTCTCTCGGGTATTCTATCTGAAGGATTACGAAAAATATTATTATCAGTGTGATGTAATCGATCAATACAGCTTTAAGAATTGACCATGCAAGCAGCCAGTAAGATTCAGGTCTTCGGTCACTGTACAATCTCAGCTTACCCAAGACGATATTGTTTACAAGAACAACAATGATAACCGATATAATTAACCACCCGCAACCTGCATCTGAAAGATCTGGCCAGTGCCCGTAAACAAACAGGTAAGCAAGCCAGACCGAAACAGCGACACAGAATGCATCGGCAACCATTAATATCATGTTTATGAAATAAACTTGTTGCTGAAACACGTATAAATACTCCCCCAATATTCATTTCCTTGCACAGAATAACGAAAGATCAAAACATCTCCTGTCTGTGCAGGGATCCAATCAAGTATAAAAAACGATCAGTGATGAAATCTAAAAAAAATGGCGGGATTAGATTAAGTGCAAAGTTCGATATAATTGAAGCGTATAATTAACATAAAGAACAAAGGAATTGAATGAAAGCATGTGTTGACAACACTATCACAGGAACCTTGCACATTAGAACAAAAAAATTGACAACCAAAACCCTGAAAACCAGAACAGAGATCTTTTCAGGTCAGTATCGAAACATGAAAAGACAAGCAGGAGTGCAGAATAATTACCTGAAACAGGTATCTTCCTGAAGCTCAGATCCAGACCGGAATTGCTCATATAAACGTGAAGACACCCCGTACCCGAAGCAAACAACCCAAGGATGAGCAGAATTCAAAACACGGATCCTGAAATCACACTCAAGATTTGACAATAATCCTGAATTCCTGTATAGGCATTTACTGAAAAGACAGATTTTTGTCATTCATACGCCCATTCCGGTCCTGAAAACAGACTGATAGAAGCTTGATGCAAGGGGGGTTCTTCGTAACAGTTTTACACAGCTTTCCAGGACCAGTCCTGTTACCCTCAGCCAAGTGTGGCTTAATATTATTTAATTTACATCTGGAACCAGACACAGTATGGGACAAATTTGGAATAAAAAAGAATTAGATACCGTAAAGGTATGCCCCTTGTGTGGAGCCACTGATAACAGATTCCTCACCAAAAGAGGAGATAATCTTCCCATACATGAATGCACAAACTGTGGATTTGCCTTTCTATATAAAAGACCGTCCCAACAAGCACTCGCATCCTATTACGACGGTGATTATTTTCAGAACAGTGACACATATCAGGACTATTTCAACTATGCCCAGGCCATTATTGATCTTAGGTATTGTCCGAGACTCCACCGCTTACGGAGATTCCTGAGCGATTTCAGGGGAAAACGGGTGCTGGATCTGGGATGTGCCGCAGGAGGAACTCTTGCCCTTCTTAAAACAATGGGGGCAAAAGGCATGGGGATTGAGATCTCCAAAGCGGCATGCAAAATAGCAAGGGAACATTATGATCTGGATGTAATATGCTCTCCGCTGGAAAATGTAACCCTGAACAGAGAAAGCTTTGATGTAATTTTCATGTTTGATGTCCTTGAACACCTTGAAAAACCTTCTGAAGCCCTGAACTGGTTGCATGATGTCTTATCGCCAAACGGCTTGCTTTCTCTTACAGTACCAAATTTTGATCTGTTTTTTAAAAAAGGCAAAAATTGGGCAGGAGTTCAGTCTTATTGGGAACACCTCGGTTATTTCAGAAGTAACGTATTATATAAGAAATTATCATCCATGGGAATGGAAATAATTGAAACTCATACCTACGGAGAAGAACCCTGCTCTGAAAATCACATCAGGGAAACTAAAAGAAGGAAAATCACACGAAGACTGAGAGAAAAGCTGCCGGTTTTTAATAAATTTCTGAGGATAGCCCGCAAATTGAAATTCAGATACCTGGGGCCGCCTCCGCTGGATATACGCTATGATGGCACAGGCATGGATCTCTTTGTTCTTGTCCAGAAAACATATCCCGACCAACTATAAGGATTTTACCCTTTTGTCATTTCATGTGGGTCTAATCAGACTACTGATGCATGGGCGATCAATATGCCTTTCCAAAGGATCCCACCACGTCATACAGTGGAAGGAGGATGGACAGGACGATGAGCCCAAAGACTCCGCCCAGGAGTAGTAGTGTTATAGGCTCAATGGCACTGATTAATGTCTGGACCGCCCTTTTGACTTCACTGTCATAATAGTCTCCCAGACGCTTAAATGAATCATCCAGGGTGCCGGTTAACTCCCCGTTTCTAACGGCCCCCAGGAGCAGAGGGGGGAATCCGCCGGCATTCTCAAACCCTTCGGCAATCTGCTGGCCGCTCTGGATATAGTCGAATGCGATTCCCAATCGTTCTTCGAGGTATCTGTTTCCCAGGACATTGTCTTCCAGAATATGGAATATATCCGTCAGCCTCATGCCGGCCCGGTACATTGTTGCAAAGTTGTGACTGAGCCGTGCAAGGGCAATATTTCCGGCGATTTCGCCGATGAAAGGCGCTTTCATCAGACACCTGTGAAAGAGGATTCCCCCCCTTTCTGTCTTCAAAAAGCCATAAAAGATTACACCGAGGATCATGAATGCCAAGATTATCCACAGCCAGTTCGCCTGGAAAAACTGGCTTATTCCCAGTATAGTCTGTGTAATTCCGGGGAGTTCTACTCCCATGTCAATTAATACCTTGGCCATTTGGGGCAAGACATACCCTATCCATACACCTATTACCGTTCCAATGACAATGATCACAAAAGCGGGATACATGGCCGCTCTTTTGAGAACCGATCTGATGTCCTCTTTCCATTCCAGGAAGTTGGCGAGGTCTTTCATGCAGCCAGGCAATACCCCGGATTGTTCTCCCATCCTTATCACACCCAGGTCCAGTTTATGAAATATTTTGGGAAAACGGCTCATGGCTTCATAGAGGGTATTCCCCTCTTCAACCCCCACCCGTATTTCTCCCACCACCCTTTTGAGCAGTTTTGAGGGCAAGGTCTTGGCATTTTCATCTAAAGCAGAAAGCAGGGGCAGGCCCAGTCCCATCGCCTGGGAAAGCCTGTGGTAGAATTCTATCAAAAGCCGCGGCTTTACTTTGCTGCCGGTAAAGAACCTGTCGATTAGGCATGTTTTTATATGTCTGCTTCTGACGAGAGTCAGGCCATCCTGAAGCAGACGGGCTTCAAGATCCGCCTCGCTCATGGCAACAAGCCTTCCCTTGACTATCTTGCCATTATCATCAATTGCACTGTAACTGTAATCAGGCATCTGCTACCACACGATAAACTTCTTCCATTGAGGTAATCTTACCTGCCGCTTTTTTCAAGGCCTGTTTCAGCAAGAGAGTGGTTCCGGCCGTAACTGCCGCATCTTCTATAGCACTGCGAAAAGCGCCTTCAAAGATCAATCCTTCAATAGTCCTGTCCACCTCCAAGATCTCGTATATGCCGGTCCGTCCCTTGTAGCCTGAATTATGGCATGTTTCACATCCTGCTGGCCGGAGCAGTTCCACGGGCGGCTCAAGCCCGTTACGTTCAAAGAGTTTTTTTTCCTCCGATGTGGGAGATCCCACGACTGAACATTTTGGACATATCTTTCGCAAAAGCCTCTGAGCTACAACCATGGTGAGGGCAGACGCCAGCATGTTGGATTTGATACCGATATCAATCAACCTGTTGATGGTCGAAGCAGCATCATTGGTGTGGAGTGTTGACAAGACCAGATGACCGGTAATGGCTGCCCTCATGGCCAGTTCAGCCGTTTCCTGGTCTCTTATTTCTCCAACGAGGATGATATCAGGGTCCTGCCGCATGGCAGCCCTTAGGGCATTTCCAAATGTGAGGTTTGCCTTAGGATTTACAGCGGTTTGTCTGATTGTCGGGATGACGTATTCAATAGGGTCCTCAATGGTCATCACGTTGATATTAGAATTATTTACGGCCATCAAGGCGGAGTAGAGGGTAGTGGTCTTTCCGGATCCTGTCGGACCGGTTACAAGTATAAGACCGTAGGGCCGTTTTAGGTTTCTTACGAATCTTGTGAGATCTTCCTTCTCGAAACCGAGGCTTTCAATTTTACCCACCACACTGCTGTATGTCAGGAGTCTCATTACAATATTTTCACCGAGATGTGTGGGAAATGTGGATACCCTGAGATCAAACTCCATATCATTGCCCTGGTATTTAATACGCCCGTCATGAGGTATGTTGGGGTTGGAAATATCCATGCCTCCCATTATCTTGAAGCGAGTTGCAAGCCCGTGCTGAAAGCCTTTTGGGAAGAGGTACTCTTGATGAAGAACACCATCTATACGGTAATATACCCTCACAAGGTTGGTATCAGGCACTATATGGATATCGCTCGCCCCCAAGACATACCCCTTTTCGAGCAAAAGATCCGCAAGCCTCACGATCTGCTTTTCTTCGGAGGCCCCCTCTATCATACCGGCCTGGGTTATCTTTTCAATTTCCTCATCTACGGTAGCAGCAGTCTGATAATGAAGCCTGATCGCCTTGGAAATCCATTCCTTGGGGGCCAGATATGTTTTTACGTGACAACCGGTCATGCGTGACAGTCGGTCCCTTGTAATAACATCAAAGGGGTTTGATGTGGCTACCTTGAGGGTGTTGTTTTCCTTTGCAAAGGGGAAGACTGTATGTTTGATTACAAAATCGTAGGGTATATGGATCGAAAGGCTATGGTCCACATCTACTGCGGATGTATCCAGTATCTGCGCTCCGCTCTGGACAGCTATGGCCATCTGGAGCTGTTCCTCGGTTATCCAGTCAAGCCTGAGAAGCACCTCTCCCAGCATTAATCCTGTTCTTTTCGATTCCGACAGGGCAAGTTGGATCTGCTCCTCATTGACAAAACCCATTTTAACAAGTATATCGCCGAGATGTTTTTTCATTTTATGTAACTTCCTGTCTTCGTCTGGCTGTATAACCAGGCCAGATATGACTTGATCTTCCTGACACGGGCTTCTATTGCCTCTTTTTCATGCGGAGTAGTAAAAGAATCTTGTTTCATGAGAGTCTCGTAATAGTTGAGGGCCTTTTTATACTGCCCTGATTTGTCATACAGGACCGCCATGTTGAACAGCAAAGGGGAAGAATCAGGACGGATCTTTTCCGCCTTTATATACCATTGTAACGCATCCTCCGTCCTTCCAAGCCTGCTTAAGGCAATTGCACGGTTAAGAAATATCTCAAATCCGGATTCATTCTTCAGCTTTTCTGCCATATCAAGGTGTAAAAGCGCCTCATGAAATTTACCCAGACCAATCTCTGTTATAGCAAGATTGAGCAGAACCGGAAAATTGTCGGGATCAAGATTGTTCAGCCTCCTAAGGCAAGGATAGGCCTTTGAGAAAGCGGCACTTGTTATATAGGCAGATGCTATATTGAAAAGGGCAGCACGGTAATCAGGGTCTCTGTTTAATATCTCCCGGTACATGTTAATAGCCTGTTTAAGCATGTTGTGCCTGTGGTAGCTTATTGCCTTTTGGTAAAAAATGTCCTCTGCGGTTCGTTTTTTCGCCCTGTTTCTCTTATATGTTTGCAGAAGATATTTTTGCCCATATTCTTTATTCCTTTTACCCCGACAACTATTATGAATACCTGCCCCCAATTTTGTGTATCCATCTCTCCTGCTGCCCTGTTTTTTTGTCCATGCCTGTACAGCCCCAATTCTTTCAACTGTTTTGTGCAGGCCTGCATTGCCGGTTCCTGGAGCGGAAATTATCTTGTTGGATCTGCCTTCAGTATCAATTACAACAGCAGGACACCCTGAATCGTTTCCGTAAGTTTCCCGATCAAATGCTATACACCAACAACTCAGAACCAACACCAGACACATAAAGAATGCAGTACTTTTAGCAGCGCATGTTATGTGAGCACACCATGCCTGCAGTTTTTTGCCAAACAGCCCTGTTTCCTGTTCCTGTCTGTATTCCCTGTCTGTTTTTCTTGGTGCCTTATTCAGAAGGATCATAGTGACTTCCATAAACAGATTTGTGATTACCAGCAGGTCATGATATAGCGATAATTATCGATCATGGCAGAATTACTCCTGCACCAAGTCCCAATCAAGGTCTCCCTGACGGAACCAATACAGATCAATGGTGATCATTTGCATCTTGTATGCCATTGGTACCGGCGCTATAACGCTCATAAAGACAAATCCTAATATAACCATCCTGTAATTGTAAAATGGCGCAGGCATTGCCTATACACAAATCAATTTCGCCAGGAAGTTTCCCGCCTGATATGAGATTTTTTGCACAAGATCAGGCAAATAAAGAGCACAGAGATGTACTTTTATATAAAATCTTTCATGTTGATGAGTCTGTATTACCGTCCACAGCGCTTTCATCGGCTGTTGCGGTGCACAATAAATACCGCAGATGCGGGAGACATTTATGGATGGAACCCGGTTAATTTGACTAACTGTCATTTATTTGACCAGAAACAGGATTCCAAAACAGCCTGCCCAAAGGCCATGTAAAACACAAAGAATATTGTTGCTCCATCTGCTGAGATCTGAAACATAAACGAAAAATCAGCCTTCCCTGCTCTCTGTTTATCTGTCTTCAAACATGGTCTGGATATTGCATGGTCAAGTAAAAACACAGAAATCATTCCTATAATTCCTGTCCCTGACCATATGCAAGCATAAGGAGATAAATTTGGACAACAATAATGGACAGAAAGATAAAGACAACCATGTTAACTTGGAGATCGGCACAAGGCTGTTTTTCAAGATCAATGGATCCAAATTGTCATTAAAGGGAATTTTCGTGGGGTTGAAAAGGGACAAATTTATTGTTGCAAGACTCTTTTCCCCTTCCATATCTTTTGATCCAAAGCTTTTCGGAGGAAATACAATAGTTGTTTATTACATATATCAGGACATGGTCTATGAATTCGACACAAGATTCATCAGAATCGTTACAGATCCAGTAGAACTTATACTGCTGGAGTACCCTGAATCTGTTCACATACGGGAACTCAGGTCCCATAAAAGAATAGATTGTGTTGTTTCTGCTGATATTCAGATCAAAAACAACGAAAAAAAAGGGCCGATCAAGGGATTAATAAAAGATATAAGCAAAAAGGGATGCCGTTGTGTTTTCCAACCGATTAAGGGAGGTCAAAACCCCTTTCATATAAATGAACAGATTATCCTTACATGTCATTTTCCCGGAATTACAGGTAAACAGAAGGCTTTTGGAAGGGTGCGAAATATTCAGAAGGGAAAAGAATCTCTGTCTGTTGGAATTGAATTCTCAGAAATGCTCTGGTGGCCTCCCCCGTACAGATAAAATCTTTAATGTAACAGTGCAGTACATTAAAGACGGCCATTTCTGTTTTAAATCCGGCAGTAAGTTTCTTTGAAGAATCTCTGTTTCGTCTTCTATCCCGGGCATCTCACAGTTAAGGTTGGTTACCAGAAAGATTGCCCTATACTGGGTCCGCAAACATCGTATCCGGGCAGTTATTTTCCTCGCCACGATCCCTGATACAACTTGAATAAAACATAACAGTCTTTCAGGCTGTTATGCCGGCATGTGAATTGTTTTTCCTTTAGGGACATAAACCTTATCTTTTTACTCAAAAACCCCCTTTCTCTTTACATGAAACTTTCTGACAAGAGCTTTTGCGCAGGATCAAGACACAGAAGATGGAGTTTAGCAGATCGCACAAGGAACACCGCAGATTGATGCAAATATTGCGGGGCCTTTTATGGATGCGAACCATCTGTTACAGGAAAATATCTATATGCGGATATCTGGCAAAAAACACATAAACATAACACTTATAGATGACAATAGTATCAGTTTTATATTTCTTGTTGACAACAAGTACAACCTACTAAAAAGACTTTCCCACGATCAATTTTTAAGTATTGACAAGAATTCGGATGTAATTCCGGAAGAATCCATGGATAGCAGACTGAATATCCTGATTCTGCCGGATTACTGGATAGAACATATCTCCTATCGCTTTCGGTCAAGGAAAAAGTCTTTGGTGGAAGGATTTATTAAAAGAAAGCTTAATTCCGAATATTCTTCAGAACTCCCCTGGATTGCAGATTTTTATGAATATACCTTTTATCAAAATATGCAAGGAGAACAGGAAATAGATGTATATTTTCCCCATGAACCAAGGTTCTTTCAGGTATATAAACAGCTTGAGGCATGTAATATCCTGCCCGACTTTATAACCAGCCCTGCCTTCATATGGGAAAAAAAGCTGAAAAAGATGCTCCAGGATTTTGAGGCAGGAGAAAAATGCTTTATAAATCTGCTCCAGTCTGAATGTTTTTTGTATTTTTTTTCCAAAGGCAGATTCATTTTTTCACGTGCTATAACCTTTGCAGATTCTCAAACAGAAGATCATGACAAACTTGAAGCATTAACATATGAAATCAATCAGTCTTTACATCTTTTTTCTCAGAAAGCAAAGTCAGAAACAGAAAAAATCTATCTTTTATCACCTAACGAAGAAAATGCCTACAGGCTGTCTGGCATGATCAATATTGCAGTAAAAGATGTCTATCCTGTTTTGGGACGATCCCGAATGATTTCCAAGGACAATATAACTCTTGGTTCAATCTCCTTCTTTGATACAGATGACCTTTTACCGGCGAACAAAATCCTTAACATAGCCCACACGGCACAAAAACAAACATATAAATGGAAAACCGTTCAAAGGGCAGGAATCATCACAGGAATTCTGGTGTTTTTGTTAACAGGAACAGAAAGCCTTTATCTGTTACATTCTGACATGTTCCGGATTAAAAGGTCACAGATCATGCATAAAAACGACCCAACCCCGGCGATTGTACAATATAACCAGGCATTGGATGAACTTATTATGGAGGCAACGCGTCCCAATCCGGCAAGACTTGTTCTGGGATTCGTGAAATCTCTGCCCGAAAATGTCTGGATAAGAAAGATTGAAATGGGGGCCAAATCCGGCACGGTAAATTTCACAGGAATAATTCAGGCGGAAAACATAGAGAAGTTTAAAGGCATACTTTCAAAACTTCTTGATAATATAAAAAAAGAAATTCCCTGTGCAGATAACATCAAGACACAGGATATAGATATTAAAGAGTTAAACAACAACATAACATCTCCTCAACAGTATATGATCTCTTTCGGTTTCAAGGTTTCATAAAAGACGATATGAAAAACAAATGGTTTGCCATAATCATTATCTGGACAGTTTGTTTGCTGCTTACATGCTGGAACGTGAAAAGAATAAATGAGCTAAAAAAGATGAGGGAAAAGAATGCTATTCTGTCTATGGAGAGACACTTTTTAAAAAAAAATTCGGAAGCTGTAGCAAAAACTCTATATAAAAAGAACGCCCTTTACCAACCTGTCACAAACATAAACATGGGACTACTGGCTGTTAAGAACAATCTCATATCCATCGCAGCAGATCATAATCTCGTCAAAAACAGAGTAAATATCGATCAGGGCCAATCAAATGGCACAAACACAGGCATTGCATTATTCTGCGAGGGGTCATTAAAAGATCTTGTAGAACTGTTAAAAAAACTTTCCTGCAACTATCCCTACTTATCGGTTACCGGAATAGAGATAAAAATTGATGGCCCCGGAATAAATGGCAAATTTAAAATCAATCTTGATTACAGATATAAAACACTTTTTTCAGACCCAAAACATACGGACTTGAATCCAAGATGGAAGGAATAGACAAAAGATTCTTCTTGAGCGGATTGATATTAGCCGCCCTTTTAATAACAGGGGTGAACAGCCTGGTATTGATAAGATTTATCAATTCATCTTCCACCTCAAAAGAACCTGAGCAGGTGATGCTTGCACAACAAAAACAGGCCCGACTCAGACAGGAAACTGCCTTGGCCAAAAAGGAGGCAATATACCTGACAGATTCTGATACAATATTTGCAAGATACACCTCAAATATCCCGCAAAACAAGGATAGAGAATATGGAAAATTTGAGAATAATATAGAAAAAAAAGGGGGAAAAGCAAAAAAAGGGTTAAACCTTCCGGTTCTTACAGGAATAACGCAATGCTTTGATATTAACGGAAACACGCATATACTTGCAACAATGGGCGGCATGAATCTTGCGAAACATCAAAAAATACAGGAATTCACCGTGGACAGTATAACCGAAAGGGGCGTCATACTGAAGAAGGGTGCCAGACACTGGTTTGTGCCTGCACCTGAAGTCCGCTTTTCTTTGGGACGTGAAAAATGAAAAAAGGCACAAGTTATCTTGCCGGAATAATTGGGATTACAAAAAGCACTTCCGCTTTTTTAATATCTTTTTGTCTGTGTATCTGCATGTCTGGATGTGCCCTTCCAAAGCCAAGACCAGTAAAACAGTCCGGATTAGAAAAGATCAATCCATCGGCCATGATTAAAGCCGAGGAAAGATTGAGAGCCCCAGGTCCTCCACCATTTTCAGAAAAAATGGTGCCAATAACAGATGACCTGACAGAAGATACCAGACTTTATTCTTTTGTTTTTGACAATGCACCATTGGGCGATGTGCTCAATGCCATTACCAATAATACCGAGCTGAATCTTTCTGTAGCATCAGACATTGATCTTTCTGTACCCATAACTGTCCGATTAAAAAATGCTACATTCAAGGAATCCCTTGACATGATAGTAGTAAACGCTGCCGGATATGCATGGAAGATCAGCAGCGGATGTCTTTATATCAAGCGATTCGAAGAGAAGATATATCATCTGGACTATCTTAATCTGAAGAGCGAAACCAACGTTGCAGTAGGCGGAGACATGCTGGCTTCTGGTGTGGATAACTCAGGCGTAACCGGTAAATATGAAGTCAGAACCGGGAAAGAAAAGGAAAACAGCGATATCTGGTCAAGTGTTCAAAAAACCCTTGAAGGCCTTAAGTCTAAAGACGGCATCTTGCAGATAAACCGTAATACTGGAATCATTTACATGGCAGATGTGCCTGGAAAAATAAAATCTATGGTGCGATTTCTAAATTCATTGTCCGAGGAATTACACAGACAGGTTATTATAGACGCCCGCATATTTGAGGTATCACTCAGTGACACATCAAAATATGGTATAGACTGGTCCACCATGGAAATTGCCTTTAAATCAAGATCCAACCTCCTGCCAGACCACCTTCGCCTCAATTTCAACAACGGCTCCATTCTCCTGGCCGGGGAATCAAGTCTTTTTGCAGCCATTGATTTTTTAAGGACCCAGGGAGACATAACAGTGCTGTCAAATCCCCACCTGTCTGTGACAAACGGCCAGTCCGCGGTCCTGACCGTTGGATATCAGTTTCCTTACGGGGATATAAACGGGGTGGACCGTGATACTGAAACCGGTCTTATTACCTATGGAAGTTCCATCAAAAGGGCCGTGTTAGGGCTTCAACTCGGCATCACTCCCCAGATATCCAGAAACGGAGTTATTACCCTCCATATAGTACCCACCATTACAAGGATTCAGAGGGAAGAGAAAGTTGATATCCCTGTCGCCGCTAATGAGGTGCAGACCATATCAAACCCGGTTATAGACCTGCAGGAACTCTTTACCACCGTAAGGGTAAGGGAGGGGCAAACCCTGGTCCTTGCAGGTCTGATCAGCCAGACAAAGGACATGAAACATGAAGGACTTCCGCTCTTAGAAAGTATTCCTCTGCTGGGTCAGTTGTTCAAGCATGTGGAGGAGACAGAAAAGAGCAAGGAACTTGTAATATTTATTACCCCTCACATCAGAGAGGCAATTTAGTGAAACTTTTATAAGAGGAGAATTGATCATGTCGACAAGCAAGAAAAACGGAACTTCTCAGGCCGGATTTACCCTGGTGGAGATCGCAATCGTCATGGTGATCATAGGTCTTCTTATCGGTGGCGTGCTCAAGGGTCAGTCCATGATCAGGGAAGCCAAGGTAAAGAGGGTGGTAAAGACGGCAGATGAACTCAGGGCAGCCACAATGACCTTTTATGACAAATACGGCATGTATCCCGGAGATGAAAACAAGCCGAACATACCTCCGGGTGATACCCATGAGGGTAACGGATCAGGACAGACCACTTATGATGAAAGATTTGCTTTTTATGAAGACCTGGCAAAGGCTAAGCTTGTTTCCGGTTCATTCAACGGGACTTCTGATCTGCTCAAGCACCCATTTGGCGGCAATGTGGAAGTTTACTGGTCTAACCCCTCTGGCGCAGGATACGGCCATTACATCTTTTTTCGTAATTTACCGTGGGACGTGTGTCTTGAAATCGATACAAAATATGATGACGGCGTTTACAATACCGGGTCCATACGTGCCAGCAGTGCATACTCCAATGCCACCAGCGCTATAAGCTGGCTTGCCATGCCCTTATAATATGATATTAAATATTTGCAAAAAGGGAAGACATGCCTTTTAAAGCAAAAAGAATAATTACCGGATTTCACCATTACAACAATGATCATGGTTTTTCCCTGATCGAGATCGCCATTGTTCTGGTAATAACAGGTATCCTGGCAGGTGGCGGAATATCTCTTCTCGGTATGCTCACTGAGCGAAAGGCCAGAAACGAAACCATTGACTATATGAAAAAGGCAAAGGAAGCACTGATCACCTATGCCGCTATCAATGGAAGGCTGCCATGGGCAGACACAGACAGTGACGGACGTGAAAATCATAACGCCTCTGCTGGCAACCTTCCATACTGGACGCTCGGTATCGCCCCTACTGATTCATACAAGAGGGTTCTCAGGTATGAACTCAATCCTGCCCTGGGGTCTGACAGATCAACGACCTGTGATGCATTGAGACTTGGCCTTGCCGGATATCCATTGGTAGTGGATGCTGATGGCGCAACCACCGCTTTTCGGGTAGCGGCCATACTTGTAAGTGCGGGTCCTATGGATGCAGATAGCGACGGGAATGTATTTGATGCTGTTAACAGTGCCTACAGGGGAGACAACAGAGACGGCCGTCCGAATTATATAAGACATCCGCCTGTAAAAGGTTTTGATGACCTTGTGATATACATAAGCAGTAATGAATTATGCGGCGATATATGTGAATATCTGGTTCTGGCAGTGAACAAGGATAACAACCCTCCGTCAATGATCCATATCTACGATGTTACCAGGGGTATCGAGATTGGAAGACTTGGTAACGGGGCCAGCGCTTCCTACAATATCATTTCCGGAACAAGAATCAAGATAACAGATGCCTCCGGCAAGATTGTCCAATCCACACCCAAAACCCCGATTGTCCTTGCCGGCAGAGGGTGCACCATCAATGTCGGCAAAGATACAAACGAAAACAGTAAGCCAAAAGGGTTTCCCGGAATAAGGCCGTTGCCTCCGTTACCTAAGATCAAACCTTTTGTGATCCGGTCCGGCCAAAGGAGGATTTTACCAAAGAAAGATTAAAAAGATTAACTATGACACCCGTAAAACTATCAAAAAAAAATAAAATATCATAGAACAACTGTCGTTTCTTTATTACGTATATACATAAATGCCTCTTAACAAACAACACAACCTGAATCCCAACACTCGGCAGTGTTTTTTTGCAATAGCACATATTTCTCTGCATTCAATATAATCTTATCTGCACAGACAGACTCAGAACAGACAGCAAATCCGTCCTGACAGGGAGCCTGTTCAACCGATTCCCTACCCTTTTTAATCAGCGCCCATCCACAAATTGTTTCTGGCACCAGAAACTTTCCGGTCCAGAAACAATATTTTTTGCACAAGACAAAGAAATTACGCACAGGCCTTACAGTTTCCCATAAGGAATACCGCAGATTGACACACGGATTGCGCAAAGAGGACATTTACGGATGGAACCCACCTCGCCTTTAGTGTTTCCAATGTTACAGATTGGCTAACAGCGTAATACCCTTTAAAAACCATATCATATTCATCGTGGGTTACACAAAAAACAGGTCAAAAAGATTGATCTTAACTGAAAAACGTGTTAATAAGGAGAGTTTTATGGCAGTTATTAAACAGTGCACATCAAGAAACAGATTTGAAAGGTGTCTTAAAGAATTATTTCAGATTCAATCGTTAACATCTTTTTGCAACAGACAAAACCTGGCAAACCAAAGGCTGTAATTGTGCCCATTCACAAATCTATTCAGAAGACGGCGTGAATGTAGAAAAAACAGCCGGTTATGGATAAAAATCAACCGGGCGATTAGCTCAGCTGGATAGAGCGTTGGTCTCCGGAACCAGAGGTCGCGCGTTCGAATCGCGCATCGCCCGCCATAAAAATCAAGCACAAACAACAAGAGTCCTTTTTTTATAATACTGCCTATTTTTCTGTCCCACATATAGTGGACAGGCAAAACGTTTTGCACCCATCTGCATAATCTCTTGATTCCCCTGAGCTTGTAAAATTACAGTTTACGAGCCTAAAAACACTTCGGTGCCCAGAAATTGACTTGCAGACAGGCACTGCTTGATTTTGCGGGAATATTTTTATACAGCAGAAAGGTGAGAGAAAGATATCTTAAAACGGCCTGCCTGAAAAAATCAGACAGCCTTATACATGGTGCCCATCCGCAAATCAATTTTGGCGCCAGAAAGTTTCCAGTCCGGAAATGAGGTTGCGCAAGACCGGAAAATCAAGGGGTCATGCAAAGGCGTACCTGCAACACACCGTAACAAATGATCAGGCAGATTGACACTGATATTGCGAAAAACAGTCATTTACGGATGAAAACTACCTGAAAACAAATTGAAGGAGAGATACTGAACATGTGTCGTCTTTTTGCCATTACAAGCAATGAACCATTATCTCCCATGATAGCCATGGAATCAATGGAAGTCATGAAAGAGGGCCATGACGGCTCTGGTGTCGGACTGATGCTGCGCGATCTGGCAGGTCCTTTCGAAGACATGAAGGACGCTCCGATACTATCAGGAATATTTACAAAAAGCGGTATCAAACGATTTGACACCTTTATGGTTAACCTCGGTTTTATGACCAAATACAGGCTGTCAATAGAGGTATCAAAGACACCGCCTCCCGGAACCCCGAAAAGAGATCTGTATCTTATCAGGGCCTATGAATATCCAAAAGAATGGGAAGGCCTGTCTGTAGAGAATAAAACACAAAAGCTCCTTGAACTCAGACTGCAATTACGAAAAATGGGAGAAGAAAAAAATGACATGATTGTATTTTCTTTCTGGCCTGACGTCATAATGATCAAGGAAATAGGAGATCCCCTGCAGGTAGCAAGATTTCTGGATCTTGGGCGAAAGGAACTCAGAGCAAGGGTAATCCTTGCACAGGGCAGACAAAATACCAATTATGCTATTGATCTTTATGCATGTCATCCGTTTTTCATACAAGGCTATGCATCCATGACAAATGGAGAAAATACCGCTTTTATACCCATTCGTGAATTTCTGGAGTCACGTGGTTTTCCAGGATATACCGGTTATCAATCCGATTCAGAGGTCTTTACTCACATCCTTCATTATACCGCTACACAACTGGGTCTAAATGTTGAGTATTACAAACATATAATTACTCCGTTAAAGGATGAAGACATCAACAGTCATCCTGATGCCTATTTTCTTAAACATCTGAAACACAGCTGTCATCCACTCATTATTGACGGCCCTAACTGTGTTATTGGAAGTTTGCCCGATAACAGTGTCTTTATGGTTCAGGACAGAAAAAAACTTCGCCCTGGTGTCATTGGTGGAAGGCCTGGTCTATATGCCTTTTGTTCAGAGATGTGCGGCCTGGACGCTGCTATTCCTGATCGTGACAAAAGCAAGGATTTCCAACCCATGTATCTTGATACGGCCATTGTTGGTCCGGACCGCAAGGAGGTTTCCATATGTACCCAAAACGATCCCTTACCCCCTCTACATTAAGTGTAAAAGATCTGCCTTGGCAGATCATCTGGGACCAGGGAAAATGTACTTTATGCGGGCAATGCACCGCTGTTTGCCCGGTAAAGGCCATTGAACTCGGTGTGTTCAGGAAACGGGAAGTCAGTACAGAGATAAACCTTATGAGCCTTCCCGAGAACAACATCAAGATATGGTACGGAATTCGTCAGAAAACTGATCCCGCCTGTAAATGTGTCGGTTGTGCCATGTGCAACCTGGTATGTCCCAACAATGCCATTATGCCTGTCAGAAGCGATGAAACTGACAAACTGCGTTTTCATCTGAACGCAGGCGGACAACCGCAACGCCGCGGGGGACGACGAAACAAGACTGACAGTCTTCTGGATCAAATAAAATTCATCAGGATTTCCATGCTCACTGACCCTGCCTTAGATGCAGGAAGACATGAATTTGAAATCAGAACCATGTTGGGACGGGTACTGTCTCCCGAAGAAAATCTGTCAAGGATAAAGCATAATGGCTGGATTCCTCCGGTAAGGGAAATATACCCCCTTATAATCGGGGGCATGTCATTTGGTGCCCTCTCTCCCAATATGTGGGAAGGTCTCCAAATGGGTGTTGCCTATCTGAATGAAGAGTTAGGCATGCCTGTAAGGATTTCAACGGGTGAAGGCGGTTGTCCTCCAAGACTGCTCAAATCACGCTTTATCAAATATGTAATCCTGCAAATTGCAAGCGGATATTTTGGATGGGATGAAATCATACATGCCATCCCGGAGATGAAGGAAGATCCGTGCGCAATTGAAATCAAGTATGGTCAAGGTGCAAAGCCTGGTGATGGCGGGCTGTTAATGTGGTACAAGGTTAACGAACTGATAGCCGCTATAAGGGGTGTTCCTATTGGTATCAATCTGCCCAGTCCTCCCACTCATCAGACAAAATATTCCATAGAGGAATCCGTAGCAAAAATGATCCAGTCAATGAGCATGGCATGGGGATTCAGGGTCCCTGTTTACCCAAAAATATCCGCTACTTCTACTACACTGGCCGTTCTGAACAACCTGGCCAGAAATCCCTATGCAGCAGGCCTTGCGATTGATGGTGAAGATGGAGGCACAGGCGCTGCCTATAATGTTTCCATGGATCATATGGGGCATCCCATTGCAAGTAACATAAGGGATGCATATCTGAACCTGACAAGGATTGGAAAACAGAACGAGATTCCACTGTTTGCCGGTGGAGGAATAGGAAAAACAGGAAATCTTGCTGCCAATGCAGCCGCACTTATAATGCTGGGAGCAAGTGGTGTTCAGACGGGCAAATATATTATGCAGGCCGCTGCCGGATGTCTTGGATCTGAATCTGACCGATGCAACATATGCAATATAGGCCTCTGTCCCAAGGGAATAACTTCTCAGGATCCAAGAATTTACCGTCGTCTTGATCCGGAAGCCGTAGCCCAACGCACAGTAGACGTGTTTCTGAGCTTTGATACGGAACTAAGGAAAATTTTTGCGCCATTGGGAAGATCTACTTCCCTTCCAATTGGCATGTCAGATGCCCTTGGAATAAGCGATGCGGACGCCGCTGAACGACTTAATATCAAGTATGTGGTTTAAAACGTTAATCACAGAATGCCGCAAAACGGCATAAAACAGCTTTTACGAGATTGGCAATCATGAGTCAAAACACATATTATTTTATATCAGGCAAGGTTGACGGAAACCGCCTCAGTTCCAGGGAACTTGAAGAACAGATACAGGCGGCAGTTTCTGAAGGACATCGCTTTATAGAGGTATATGCCTATGGACAGCATGGTATAGGCGGCCGACTCTGGAAAACAGGCAAGGACAGGGTCAATATCCGCATCAAGGGCCATCCCGGGCAGAGAATTGCCTCCTTTGCCTATCCCAATACAAGCATAGAGGTAATGGGACCTGCTTCTGATGATGTCGGATGGTTAAATACAGGCGCAGAAATCACGGTTCATGGTAATGCCACTAACGGCATAGCCAATGCTATGGCCCAGGGAAAAATATATATAGGGGGGAACATTGGCGCAAGAGGCATGACCATGACCAAGCATAACCCGCGCTTTGATCCGCCTGAGCTTTGGGTCCTGGGATCTACAGGAGATTATTTTGGCGAATTCATGGCCGGCGGTATTGCTGTTATCTGTGGTTACGAACCTCAAACACCCGACAATATCTTAGGTTACAGGCCCCTTGTAGGCATGGTCGGCGGCAAGGTCTTTTTTCGCGGCCCACATAAGGGGTTCAGTCAGCATGATGCCAAGCTTGTGCCTGTTACAACAGAAGAATGGGAATGGCTAATTAAAAATCTCAGGGTATTCCTTCAGAAAATCAGGAGACCAGAGTTAGAAGAGGTTCTTGCAAATCCTGACGAATGGCAGCTGCTTGCAGCCCGTACACCGAATGAAAAGGCCCCTGGCCCACAGAGGCCTATCCCGGACTTTCGTAAAAAGGTATGGGACAAGGAACTGGGAGAAGGAGGGCTTATCGGAGATATCACCTCAATAGACAGAACACCCATCCCTCCCATAGTATCCGGGAATCTGAGACGATTTGTTCCTGTCTGGGAGCACGGAAAACACATGGCGCCATGCGAGGGATCATGCCCGACCGGTATACCCATCCATGAACGATGGCGTATGATCAGAGAAGGGAGAATGGATGAGGCAGTAGATTTGGCCCTGGCATATACCCCCTTTCCTGCTACTGTTTGCGGGTATCTGTGCCCAAATCCCTGTATGGATGCATGTACCAGGACACAGGCATCTATGCCGCCAATAGATGTGACTCAAATAGGCAAGGCAAGCATAAATGCCAAGATGCCAGATCTGCCTGAACCGGGCCCCGGAAGAATAGGAATCATTGGCGGCGGCCCTGCAGGAATATCTGTAGCCTGGCAATTGAGACAAAGGGGGCACGAAGCTGTTGTATACGACCAGGCAAGGGAGTTGGGAGGAAAAATAAGCGCTGTCATTCCCACAAGCCGCATTCCAAAAGATGTCCTTGATAAAGAATTAAACAGGGCAAGAAAAATAATTCCGCATGTACACCTGCAGCAAAAACTGGGCAAAGAGGATATTGACAGGCTTCTTAAGGAGTTTGAATATCTTGTTATTGCTGTTGGAGCACAAAAACCTCGCACACTGCCGATTCCGGGAGGAAACCGTATGCTCCCTGCGCTGGACTTTTTACAGCAGGCCAGGCACAACCAGATAACACCCGGAAACAGGGTGGTGATTATTGGCGCGGGAAATGTAGGATGTGATGTTGCAACAGAGGCTGCAAGATTAGGAGCAAAAGATATTACCCTGATTGATGTTCAAAAACCTGCATCATTCGGTAAAGAAAGAGAGGCAGCAGTGGCACTGGGTGCAAAATTCAAGTGGCCATGTTTTACAAAAGAGATAACAGATAAAGGAGTTGTTCTCCAAAGTGGTGAAATATTGCCGGCAGATACAGTAGTAATCTCTATAGGAGATCAGCCTGTCCTCGATTTTCTGCCTGATACGGTAACTGTTGAGCACGGTTTTATAAAGGTGGATGAACTGTACAGAACAGACAACAAAAAAATCTTTGCCATTGGAGATGCAATCCGGCCTGGTTTGATCACAGATGCAATTGGAGCCGGAAGCAAAGTGGCAAAGATTATTTGCGATCTTCTTGACGGCAAAACACCAAAGATCGAAACTCGCCCGATTATTGACCGAAACCGGATACATTTAGAATACTTTGATCCGAGACTGACTGAATTCGAAGATCCTGTCCAGTGCGCTGAAAACTGCTCCTCATGTGGAACATGCAGGGATTGCGGCACATGTGTGGAAATCTGTCCCCAAACAGCCATTACAAGAAAGGACCTGGCAAACGGCGCCTATGAATATACAGTTGATGAAGACCGCTGTATTGGTTGCGGATTCTGCGCAAACGCATGTCCATGTGGAGTCTGGACACTGATACCAAACACCTGTCCATTGGATTAGGGCATTATTGAACAGCTCCATATGCATGTCTTTTTCTCACATCAAGAACCATGGATTTAAGTCTCGGAATCTCTTTTTTTTGAGAATCATCCCAGCACGGTACAAGTGTGTTGTTATGAAACAGAGGCTCCGAGACCAGATCATACCCTGATTTTTTTACTGCCGTGTCCCATAGTTCTGTATGGGGCAAGGGCGAATATTCGGCAAGATAAGGAAAGACCCCTGCCCTGTCAACCAGCCTGACTGTTTCAACAACAGAATCAACAGACTGCCCAGGCAGACCCATAAGGATATATGCTCCTATCTCACTGCCTTTAAATCCTGCCTCAAAAAGATACCTCACTGCCTGTTCAAATTCTCCCTCTGCAACCTTTTTGTCCAGTACATTATGAAACGAGATATCATATGATTCCAATCCAAGGCGTATGGTTTTGAAACCCGCTCTGTACATAAGATTTGCAAGCTTTCGGCTTATCCCTTTGATATGCACGGCATTTGGCGTATGGAATCTGATACTGCCCCAATATTTTTCAAGAGACTGAAGTATATGAACGATATGCGTTTCTGATGATATCAGGAGGGCATCATCATAAAAGGCAAAGTCCCTTATTCCGAATTTTTTATGCCAGTAAAGAATCTCACCCGTCACTTCCTCCGGTTTCCTTTGAATAAATTGAGGTCTCAAAAAATGACTGGCACAATACTGACATCTGAAAGGACAGCCGACGGAACTTGCAATGCAGATATAATCAATACCATGCAACATATCAAATGCAGGATAAAAACAATGCGGCGCAGATTCCACCCTGACACCTGAGGCAAAAATCCCCTGATCCTTCAGAATCATTAACAATGATTCGGGATCCCTTGAGGCAGTAACAACATCTGCCCCTGCATTTCCTGCATGTTCACGACACAAACTGGCATAGATTCCACCCATGATTACCGGAACATCAGGATGAACTTCCCTTGCCATTCTTATGGCCTCATATACGCCGGGATACCAGTAGGTCATCAGGGATGTCACAACTATTGCGGCAGGCTCCTTAACAGCAGCAAGCTCCTCCCTGTACAGGTCAACAGGCATACCGTAACGGTAGTAAGACCGTTTTATACCGGTCAGCACCTGAGGAACGGGTATCCTTTGACGCAAGAATTTGCCTGTCCCGAATCTGCGTCTCACCGGAGCCGGTATTGACGGGCGGGTTTTCAGTTTTGGATGGTGGATATCCAGACAGTCAACAAGGTGAACGCCAAACCCTGCCTGCCTCAAATAAGAGGCAATATAAAGCAGCCCCAAAGGCTTGGCCCACAGATCAAAGGCCGCAAAATCGTATATCCACGGATTCACAAGAATAATGTCAGGAGAAGAACACAAGTCATTACCGGTCAATTCAAGATTGTTCCTTCTTTCAGCAGATCTTCATTCAAAAAACAGAAAACCCGTTTTCAGACAGCAGAGACAAGCGCCCGCAGGCATTAAAAACTGTAAACACCCCTTGGCGCACAAGTCTGATTCATAAACAGAAACCATGCAATTTTATCTGAACAGCGCCATTGCTGCTTGATTTTTCCTTGAAAAACAGTTTACTCTCTAAGAATAAAAGATATTATCAAATCTGCGGGATTTTACTATCATATTTTTCAGAAACCAATCACGGGATTCAAGTACAATTACTATGGATGACACAGAAAAAAGAAAACTTTATCTGATAGACGGATCTTCATATATCTACCGGGCCTATCATGCCATACGGGGGTTGTCCAATTCCAGGGGACTTCCTACCAATGCGGTTTTTGGTTTCACAAAGATGCTTCTGAAACTGCTTTCCGAAAAAAATCCGGAACATATTGCCATTGTCTTTGATGCCAAAGGACCAACATTCAGACACAGTATATATCCTGAATACAAGGCAAATCGTCCTCCAATGCCGGAGGATATGTCAGTACAGATTCCCTTCATAAAATCCATCATAGGACACTTTAACATACCAGCCATGGAAAAGCCTCTTTATGAGGCAGATGATATTATCGGCACCATGGCCAGGATCTATTCAGAACAGGGCTTCATCGTGGTGATGGTAACAGGTGACAAGGATTTCAAACAGCTTATTACACCAAGTGTGTTCATGTGGGACACAATGAAGGGTACTGTAACTGATTACAGGATGATAAAGGAGACCTATGGATTTGAGCCTGTCAGAGTTATAGATGTAATGGCCCTGTCTGGTGACAGATCAGACAACATCCCGGGGATACCGGGAATAGGTGAAAAGACAGCTGTGAAATTGATTCAGGATTTTATATCTATCGAAAATCTTTATGCACATATAGATAAAATCAAAAGGAGAAAACTGAAAGAGAATCTTGAAAGGTATAAAGACAATGCCTTTTTAAGCAAACGTCTGGTTACAATTGATCAGTGGGTTCCCCTTGATGACCTTTCAGGCCCGCCTAAAAGGGGAGAGCCTGACAACAATGCCCTGTCAGAAATTTTCAGAAAACTTGAATTCAGGGATTTATGGGATATGGTTACAGCAAGGCAGGAAAACACCTCTACCTACAAACTTGTCCTTAACAGTGAAGATCTTGCTTCAATTGCAGCAAAGATAAAAGAAAAGGCCATTGTTGCTGTTGATACAGAAACAACGGGAAAGGATCCCATGCATGCTGATTTGGTAGGTTTATCTCTTTCCTGTGAGGAGGGGAAGGCATGGTACATCCCTTTCATGCATGACTATCCCGGCGTTCCTTCTCAGATAGAGTGGTCATGTGCCCGTGACATCCTGAAACCTGTCCTGGAATCAGAAAAGATCCTCAAGGTGGGACAGAATATCAAATATGATGCAGAGATACTGTATCGGCATGGAATAAAACTGGCAGGCATTTACTTCGATACCATGATCGCTTCGTATGTTATCAATCCTGGTCTCAGGCAGCACAATCTGGGCAATCTGGCACAGCACTACCTGAACTACAGGATGATAAACTACAAGGATGTAGTGGGAAAAGGTAAAGGCGCATCCAATTTTTCCAGGGTAGAACTCAATACTGCCATGCACTATTCCTGTGAAGATGCAGATATAACCTTAAGACTGATGCACATACTGGACAAACAGCTTGAAGAAGATGGAAACAAGCCACTCTTCCATGAAATAGAGATGGCCCTGCTGCCGGTCCTGATGGACATGGAACTGACCGGAATCAGGCTGGATACCGAATTGCTAATACAGATGTCAAACCAGTTTGAAGAGCAGTTGAAATCTATTAAGGCCAAGATCTTTAAAGAGGCCGGTATGGAATTCAACCTGAACTCTTCCCAACAGTTGGCTTTTGTTCTCTTTGAGAAGCTGAAACTGCCTGTCCAGAGAAAAACTGCCAAGACAAACAGGTTTTCAACAGATGTTAATGTCCTGAAAAAACTCTGCGCATACCCCAGCCCGATTCCCAAACTTATCTTGCGTTACAGAACACTGTCAAAACTGAAATCAACCTATCTTGATTCTCTTGTCAGGGAAGTGAATCCTGTTACAAAAAGGATTCACACATCATACAATCAGACAGTAACATCCACAGGAAGGCTCAGCAGCAGCAATCCAAACCTGCAGAATATACCTGCAAGGACAGAGGAGGGGCGAAAAATAAGGAAGGCATTTGTAGCAGAAAAGGGATGTCATCTTGTATCAGCAGATTACAGCCAGATTGAATTAAGAATAATGGCGCATTACTCAGGCGATCAGGCATTTATAGATGCCTTCAGACAAAACGAAGACATACACAGACGTACAGCTTCCGAGATACTATCCGGCAATCCTGAAAATGTTACTAACGAAATGAGGCAAATAGCAAAGGCAATAAATTTCGGTATTATCTATGGCATGGGACCAAGAAGGCTTGCTGAAGAGCTGAACATTGACCAAAAAACAGCCAAAGACTATATACACGCCTATTATACCAAGTATTCAGGTGTATTAAGGTACAAAGAAGAGATGATAAATATGGCGCGTAAAAAAGGTTATGTTTCCACGCTTTTTAACAGACGCCGGTACCTGCCGGATATTAACAGCAGCAACAAGAGAATAGCAGCAGAATCAGAAAGAATGGCCATAAACACCCCTATCCAGGGTACTGCGGCTGATCTTATCAAAAAGGCAATGATCCATATACACCAACATCTTGCAAAGGAAAAATTCAAAACCAAGATGCTGCTTCAGGTGCACGATGAGCTGGTATTTGAAGTCCCTGACAACGAACTCGAGATTATTATCCCCATTATTCGCAAAAAGATGGAAGGGGTACACAAGCTGATTGTTCCATTAAAGGTAGATATTAACGTCGGGCCCAACTGGGATGAAGCGCATTAGTATATCTTGAACCTGAAACCTCCTGTATTGACACAGGAAAGGCCGACATGGTGATTACCATGGATAATCACACCTATACTGACAGATTTCATGCAGGCATAGATGCTGGCTCTGTAAGTATCAACTGTGTTGTTATCACACAGGACAGGCAGATTGTATATGAAGCCCCTTACAAACGTCATTTCGGGAAAATAACAACAGGAATTGTCTCACTCATAAGAGACCTGTACTCCAGGTTTGGCCAGGAACAGATTGAATCAATATCGTTTACAGGAAACCATGGAAAAAGACTCAGCGAACATTTTGGCACCTTTTACGAGTTTGAAACAATAAGCGAAGTAACAGGAACACTGTTTGTATGTCCGGATGCACATACAATAATCAGTATGGGCGGACAGAATACCGCCCTGTTTCAAATATCCCATACCGGGCACGGCATATGGCAGTTGGAGTATTTCAACACAAACGGGCCATGTGCCTCAGGGACAGGATCATTCATAGACCAGCAGGCCCAGCGGCTATTTGCAGACATGTACTCCAAAAAAACCTCTGTGTCCCCGAATCAGACAGACATAATCCTCTCTGACTTTATTGAGCTTGGCCTGAAAAGCAAAAAACCTGCCAATGTTGCCTGCCGCTGTACGGTTTTTACAAAATCGGACATGATTCATCTCCAGAACAGGGGAGAAAGACTCGAAGACATTATATCAGGTCTTCACACAGGAAATGCCAGAAATTACATAAGCACCATGGTCTCTAACCGTATTCTCGAAAAACCGATTGTCTTTATCGGCGGCCTGTCCCTTAACCGCCTTCAGGTCAAGGTCTTTAAAGAACATTTCCCCGGTTTGACAGTCCCCCCCTTAAACACATCTCTTGGTGCACTTGGGGTTGCATTGCAGGCCCTGGATCTGACGCTCAAAAAAGATCCGTCCTGTTTTCCAGTCTCTCCTGTTAATCCGGCGCTCCTTGATTCCATCGATCATAACAGTTCGATATCCTCCATACCAAGGGCAGCAAAACTGGAGTTAAAAAAGACATCCTTTACAAAATCAAACGATATGGAGATTAACCCATGTAAGATGCGCAAAGGTATCAAGGCCTATCTCGGACTCGACATAGGCTCGACCACTACCAAATATGTGCTTATGGATGATACCTGCCATATCCTTTACAAACGGTATGTCCCAACACGTGGCAGACCAATCGAGACGGTTCAATCACTGTTCAATGACCTTTTGGAACAGATATCTCCGGGCATGAAAACAGGACAGACATCATTACCATCATCTCCTTCAGGCAGGAACAGGGCTGGCATTTCCGGCAAGGACATGAAAGACAAAATTGAAATACTCGGAGTTGCAGCCACAGGATCAGGCAGGAATGTGGTGGGTGATTTTCTTGATGCAGATATCACGGTTGATGAGATCACTGCGCATGCACAGGGCGCAGTATACATAGACAGAGATGTTGATACCATATTCGAGATCGGAGGTCAGGATTCCAAGTATATTTACATACAAGACAAATATCCCCTTGACTTTGACATGAACAAGGTTTGTGCAGCCGGCACAGGGAGCTTTCTGCATGAACTCAGCAATAAATACGGAATCAACATAGTTGATGAATTCCAGGAGATTGCACTTTCATCAGATACACCGGTCAAACTGTCCGAAAGATGTACGGTATTTATGGAATCAGATCTGGTATATTACTATCAAAAAGGATCAAGCAAGAGAGACCTCATGGCAGGATTATGCTATGCCATTGTCCACAACTACCTGAACAGGGTCGTAGGCAAGAGGAAAATCGGACAGCGGATAATGTTTTTGGGAGGACCTTCTTTGAACCGGGCAGTAGTAGCAGCATTTGAAAATGTTCTGAACCGCAGCATATCAGTGCCTGAACATCGGGAAGTGCTTGGAGCCTATGGAGCTGCACTCCTTGTCCGTAAGCACATGACTGACAGAACCGGAACACACAGCAGTTTCAGAGGATTTTTAAAAGCTGTACAGGACCGGATGGTATATACAGAAAAGGTCTGTCATGCAGATCACAGATGTTTTAACCGGTGCAAACTGAAGATATACAACTTTGACGGTCGCAAAAGTGTATGGGGCGGAGAGTGTGGAAGATATGAGATAACAGGGACAGGAGAAAAGAAAAAGGATAATTTTTTTGAGCTAAGGGACGACATATATCAGTCATACCTTTCCGGTATTTGCGAAGAACTGGGAGACAGCCCCCTGTTCGAGGTGGATGGCAGGCGCACCATTGGTATGCAAAGGGCCCTGTACGGACATCAAACAGGTATCTTGTGGGCCAATTTTTTTGACAGGCTGGGGTTCAGGCTTGTAACAAGCCCGCCTACCAATCCACACATTTCCGAATTAGGGATTGAATCAGTAACAGCCGAGACATGCTATCCGGTAAAGGTCTCTCACGGACATATCAGAGAACTTATGGATAAAACAGCATATCTTTTTATTCCTGCTCTTATCAATATGCCTACCCCTCATCCATATGAACCCGGTTTTTACTGTCCCATGGTTCAAAGCAATTCATACATGGTTCGTGCCGCACTTGCCCTGGAGCCATACAGGGTACTAAGCCCGGTCATCCACATGAAATACAATCCGAAGGCATTAACCGCGGAATTATGGAAGCAACTCGGGCACAGGCTTGGCGTAAACAGACAGGAAACAAAAAATGCCCTCGAGTATGCCCTGTCAAAACAGCATGAGTTTGAAAACAGGCTTTACGAAACAGGCCGCAAGATCATAGAGGAAAAAGGCAGAAACGAACCTCTTGTAATTGTTACAGGAAGACCATATAACCTTTATGATGAACGGCTTAACCTGAGACTCGGCAAAAATCTGGCCAAAACAGGCATCTCTGCATTGCCAATGGATTTCATAGATGTATCATCCGTAGATCTTTCCGATTTTCAGACCATGTACTGGGGATTTGGCGCCCAGGTACTCAGGACGGCCAGGTTTATCAAAAACAACCCTGATTTGTTTGGCATCCATATAACCAATTTTGGCTGTGGTGCAGATTCCTTTATAGAACATTTTTACAAACAGATCATGTCACAAAAGCCGTATCTTATCTTAGAACTGGACGAACACAGTGCTGTTGCCGGCGCCATAACAAGGATAGAGGCATATAAAAACGTCATTGCAAACCATACAGGCACACGGTATATTTGATTATTTCATGCAAAAACATGCATAGAGCATATCTGGTAACAGCCCGGTAAACAGGGACAGTCGCGTCAGAAAAATCCTCCTGCTCCGGCAGTACGTTCGCTGTTATACCCCTGATTATTGAACTGATACCAGATATGCCCGATCCAAGGATATTCTTATGGCAAACAATAACATGCCTGATTTCAAGTCATTGAAAGACAATGGAGAGGGCAGGCATGGAAAAACCCTTCTGATCCCTGAAATGAACCGTACAGGATGCCGTCTTCTTGCCGCAAGTTTCAGGGGTTTTAATGTGGATGCCAGAGTCATTCCCACCGGCAAGGGACTTGATCTGGGAAAGGAGTATACATCAGGCAAAGAGTGTTATCCCTGCATCATAACAATCGGAGACATACTCTCATTTTTATATGATGAAAAAAAACGCCTTGGCAACAACTTTAATCCGGAAGATTATACATACTTTATGCCTGCTGCCTCCGGTCCCTGCCGTTTTGGCATGTACAACCAGTACCATAGGATGGTCCTTGACTCTATTCCCTCTTTCACAAAGACAGAGATCACCTCTCTTTCCTCTGACGATGGCTACTCACTTGCAGGCGTAATTGACAAAAGAGATATACTGCAGGTCAGAAAGATCGGTTTTCTGTCTGTGGTAACAGGAGACATCCTTGACAGACTGCTCTGGAAAATAAGACCATACGAAAGATCTTCAGGCATGGCTGACAAATTTATAGACAAGGCCATCTGCTCCATGGAAAGGGCCTTTGAAGGATACGGGTCTGACAGAAACATTAATGGCGTCCTAAAAAGACTTGACACGATTATAGAGGAAGGCAGGCTGATAATGGATCCGGATATCCCTCCCAAGCCAAAAATAGGCATTGTCGGTGAAATATATCTGAGATCCCATACCGTTGCAAATCAGAATCTTATAAAAATGCTCGAGGCATACGGAGCAGAGGTTGTAAATGCCTCCATTACAGAATGGGTCAACTACACTGCCTATGATGCCCTAAAAAAGGCCAAAACAGATTTCATCAGGAACTTAAAAGAGCATGATTATGACAATATCTTATTTTGTCTAAAAGAGATTATCCGATTCGGCCTGGTGTTTTTTTATCAGGAAAGGATACAAAAACATGTTTACAGGCGCGCAAGGAAACTGATCGGGATAACAGAAGATCATGCAACAGGACATATGGAAGAGATACTCACAAAGGAGGATCTCTTTTCGTTCGATATAGGCACAGAGGCATGTCTCAGCATTCCTGCTGCAATAGAGTATGCGCGTCACGGGTTTGATGGTGTGGTAAATGTATATCCCTTGACCTGCATGCCAAGCACCATTACATCTGCTATTGTAAGGCCGGTCATGCACAGGGCAAAGATTCCGTATCTTGACACCCCATACGATGCGACATCGCAGCCTGGAAGAGAATCAGATATAAGGACATTTATGTATCAGGCCCATCAACATAAAAAAATACAAACATGATCAGTTTACATTCATAAATGGCATTTATGGACAATCTCGGTTTAAATCTACATAACCGTGGAGGCTATGAACACCCCCTGATTTATCTACGGCTTCCCTGAGTTCGCAACAGATGTCTCCTTTCCTGAACATGGAAACCCGTTCCCATGCGGTGGACAACATCAGCAGGCACAAAAAGATTGAAGACCTGGCAGCAACAGAAAAACTGGCCTTCAGACAGTCAATATTCATATGATATTATAAAACAAACAAGGAGTTATGCATGGCAACAAAGATGTTGATCAATGCCATTGAAAAGGAAGAATACAGAGTTGCTTTGGTTAATGGTGATGTGCTTGAAGGTTTTTATATTGAAACTGCAGCACAAGAAGAAAAGATAGGCAACGTGTACAAGGCCGTTGTGGAACGAATAGAACCCAGCCTGCAGGCCTGTTTTGTCAATTTTGGAAGCAACAAAAACGGATTTCTGCCCGTTAATGAAATACATCCCGAATATTACAAGGATGGGTACGACAAAAAAGAGGGGGCAGCTCTGCCTCCCATACAAAAGATATTAAATAAAGGACAAGAGCTCCTTGTCCAGGTTACAAAGGAAATGCCTGGTCGCAAAGGCGCCCAGTTGACAACATATCTTTCCTTTGCAAGCAGATATCTTGTACTTGTGCCCGGAGGGACGGGAGGTGTTTCAAAAAAGATAGAGGATGAAGAGGAAAGGGAGAGGCTTAAATCCCTGATCAATCATCTGAAATTACCTGAAGGGGTATCTGTTATTGTCAGGACGGCAGCATACAAAAAAAGCAAGAAAGAACTGTCAAAAGACCTTAACCGTCTTGTAAGAATGTGGAAAAAGATCAAAAAAGAGGTAAAAGAGGCGCCGGTTCCATCCCTTATACATAAAGAACAGGATATTTGTTTAAGGGCACTCAGGGACCACTTCTCAAGTGAAATAACCGAGGTGCTGGTGGATAACAAGGAAATTTATGCCAAGGTTAAGGACTACATGAAGATTGTTTCTCCAAGACATCAAAGGAGGGTCAAGCTATACAAGGGAGAGAAACCGATCTTTGCCCATTTTTCCCTGGAAAAACAGATTGATGCCATATATGCCAACAAGGTTTCACTGAAATCTGGAGGATCCATTATCATAGAACCAACCGAGGCGCTGGTTTCCATTGATGTTAATTCCGGACGTGGCAGAAGTGAGAAAAACATAGAAAATACGGCGTACAAAACAAATCTGGAGGCCGCTGCAGAAATAGCAAGACAGTTGCGTTTAAGGGATATGGGAGGCCTTATTGTAATAGACTTCATTGATATGAAAGATAAAAACCATATCAGGGAGATAGAAAAGGTTTTCAGAGAAAGCACAAAGCCTGACCGGGCCAAAATAAGTATTGCCCACATATCCAAGTTCGGACTCCTTGAACTTTCCAGACAACGGTTGCATCCCTCTATTGAATCAAGGTCCTATGAACCATGTCACTACTGTCAGGGACGCGGCCTTGTTCTGTCAGTAGAATCAGCAGCAGTATCATTTTTACGTCAGATATGGGTAGGCGCATCACAAAAAAACAAACATAGTATCAAAGGTGTGCTTCCCCTTGCTGTAGCCAACTATCTGCAAAACAACAAGAGAAAAGAACTGTATGACCTTGAAACAAGATACGGCGTTGAAATCAATATCCAGGGGGATGTAACCCTGCCCCCTGGCGGAGGAAAGCTGGAATTCATAAGCAATTAGTTTTCATTCATAAGCAGATGTTTTCACAACCCCGGCACCCTGGCCTGTGAAACACGAGGTATGTTTCAGAGAAAGACTGCATATATGCCGAGTGTCTGTACACCTCTGTTGTACCCTGAATTTATTTGCTGCCAGAGCTTGTTAACAGGGGCCAAACAGGGACATCTGACCGGATAATGCATCCTTTTCTGCTCCATCAAAGAGTTGTATGGTCCCATATTTCCCATCATATCCACCCCTTTTTATAACATCCCCCTTACGTATCTTTTGTAATGCCTGTTTAAACAGAGGACCTGCAGCCATATCTATGTCATCAAGCGGAACATGCATGAGTATATCCAATTCCGGACCTAAATCCGACAAAAGCCTTTCATAAAACCTGCCCACCCTTTTTGATGAAGGTCCAACACCAATAACCTGGGAGATAATCTCATGCAATGGTATCATACTGACAAATTTTTTGGACAACAGAGGCCTTTTACGATCTGCAAGGCTATAGATTCTGTTCAGGACACCAACTGTAAGGGGGGCTCCACAAACAGGACATATATTATCAAGCCTTCGTGTTTCCTCGGGGTCAAGGCAGACATTACATTTGCGATGACCATCAAGATAATACTTTCCCTCCTCCGGAAAGAATTCAACTGTTCCTTCAAATCCATTACCTGTATTCAGGGAATTTATTATACTGTTATACGACAGATCAGTATCAAACAGATTTGCCTCTCTGCCTAATTTGGGGAGTGAATGTGCATCGGAATTTGATACAAGAAGATAATTGTCTAACTGGGATACTATCCTGTTCATTGGGGGATCAGAAGACAGGCCTGTTTCAAGGGCATGGATATAACACGTAAGGTCTTCAAAGCATTCTTCAATACTGTCAAACCCTGACCTGGAACCAAACAGGGAAAACCATGGGGTCCATATATGTGCAGGGATAAAACATGCCTGATCATCTGCCTCAAGTACGGTTTCAAGCAAATGCCTTGAATCAAGCCCAAGCATGGGCCTCCCGTCAGAGGAAATGTTGCCTATCTGTTTCAGGCGTTTGTTAAGCCGATCCACTGCTGCAAAATCAGGCATGAGAACAATATGATGCAACTTGCGAACGCGGCCATTTTTTTTGTAAATGCAACTGATTTCACCTGAAAGTACAAACAGGACAGGTCTTGCCCCTGATAAAGGGATATCTGTTTTATGCTTCAGGCCGTAAAGCCCCTGTTCTTTTTCAACAAGTTTTTCCTTCAGCTCTGACAGCCATAACGGATGAGTACAGTCCCCTGTTCCAAGAACCGTAATTCCCTTTTTCTGTGCCCAGATATCCAGATTTTCAGGTGTGAGATTTTTTGCAGTGGCCCTGGAGAAGCGGGAATGTATATGAAAATCAGCAATAAAATACATGTATTTTAATCCTGTATGATTTTAACAATCCGAAAATATCCGTAAACAACCTGTCAGCAAAATGCTTTTTGTATATTCTGTCTTATATAAACACCTTGTCATATGATCAATATAAAAAACAGTTACGGTCTTTTTTCATCATTATTTATATCATGAATGATCCTCGTATTATCCCGCATCCTGTAACCGTCACAACCGGTCAGATTCCTGCATCCTCAAACCTGTGATCATTAATGAAAAAACCGTCTTTTCAATTCAGTCCAAATCCCCGCCAACAATTTATGTCTTGAAAAGTGCCTCCAGCGCTGCCTTTGCATCCCTGACCTTGTTACTTCTTTTTATTGCTGAACCCTTAGGCAGAAAGAAATCACAAAAATTTGCCCTCTCCTTATCAAGAACACGTTCAGCAGAAATCTCCTTGCATTCATTATAGGAATTGGGGTCAAAAAATTTGCACTGTCGACAACAGTGCAAATCCCTCCCGCATCTTGGACAGGTATCTGCCATACCTATTTTGCCCTCCATTTTAAATGTTTTTTTGCAAAAAGCACATTGCATTTTCAGGTCTCCTTTATTTTAATGAAGTTGCGGTTGATGCATGTCAATAATATTTTGATACCACCAAATTGTTACCCCCAGACCACCATAGTGCAACAACTGATGGATGCTGTTGTCCGCAAAATGCCGCCAGACTGAATAACAGGGCTTTCAAGCACTTATCAACAGCTTTGACATTTCAGACAACAATGTTTAATTTTGTTTTATGGAAAAAACAGCCGGCCCAAGATTCAGATTTATAGATCATACCTCTGATTTAGGTGTCGTCATTTACGGTGCAAATCTTGAGGAACTTTTTCAGAATGCTGCGTCAGCAATGCTCACAATCATATTTGGGGAGATGCCGGAATTCAGCAGTACGTCTGCAAACATGAACATCTCCGTTACAGGAACTGATCTTTCCGATCTGATGGTATGCTGGCTGGGAGAGATCCTGTTTCTATCAGTGACAGAAGACATTGCGCCCTGTGCAATTAAAATCAAATCTGTCTCTCCTGTTCGGCTTGAAGCAAAAATCCGGACTGTTCCTGTTGATCCATCGTCTATCCTTTGTGAAATAAAAGCCGTTACCTACCATGAAATAAAAGTAGAAAAAAAGGACAGTCACTGGGAGGCAAGGGTTATTTTTGATGTATAGCCTTTATTCATTAACCCCCCCTTTTCACCTGTACATTTTTCAACCACGGCATTACTCAAAAACCGGTGCAGAGATAAATGCTGTTGGCCCTATTTATTGAGCTATTACAAAAATACGCCCCTGGAGCAGACATATGACAATCAAACTTGAAAGACTTGATGAATTCCGCTGGCTAATCCCAAAAACCGGTCGTATGCGGGTTCCAGGTCTGATATTTTCAAACAGCAATATGATAGAGGACATCAGAAATGATCAGAGCCTTGTCCAGGTCACAAACGTTGCAACATTGCCGGGAATAGTAAATTATTCACTTGCCATGCCGGACATACACTGGGGATATGGTTTCCCCATAGGTGGTGTGGCAGCCTTTGATACAGATGACGGCATAGTCTCTCCCGGCGGTGTTGGTTATGACATCAACTGTGGATGCCGTTTGATGACCACCCTGCTCCTAGCAAGTGAAATCAGGCCATTATTAAAAAGAATGATTACCGGCCTGTTCAAGGATATCCCTTCCGGAGTAGGCTCAAAAGGTCTTATACATCTGTCCAGGTCAGATGAGGCAGAAGTTGCAGTAAAAGGAGCACAATGGGCCATTAAAAGGGGGTTCGGATCATTAGAGGACCTGCAAACAACAGAAGACAGAGGCTGTATGCAGGGTGCAGATCCTTCCATATTGAGCGATCGGGCTGTAAAAAGAGGGCTGGATCAGCTTGGCACCCTTGGTTCAGGCAATCATTTTCTGGAAATCCAGGTAGTAGACCGTATTTACAATGAAGAAACAGCAAAGGCATACAGGCTGTTTGAAGGTCAGGTAACCATTCTGATCCATACAGGCTCAAGGGGTTTTGGATACCAGATATGCGATGACTTTATTAAACAGATGACAAAACAGGCAACCAAAGACATACCGGAGCTGCCCGACAGACAGCTGGTTTATGCCATGTTAAAGTCTGATCTCGCCAAAAACTACATTGCTGCAATGGCATGTGCAGCAAACTATGCATGGGCCAACCGGCAAATTCTCATGGGCATGACAGAGGAAATCCTCATGAGGGAACTGTCAATAGGACCGAAAGATCTGGGAATGAATCTGTTATATGACGTTTGCCATAACATAGCCAAGATGGAAAAACATACTGTTAACGGGCATGAAACAACCGTGTGTGTTCACAGAAAAGGTGCAACCCGTGCACTTCCTCCAGGACATAGCCTGTTACCTGAAATATACCGTGATACAGGTCAGCCAGTACTTGTTCCCGGCGATATGGGAACAGCTTCATACATACTTTCAGGCACCAAAGGGGCAAGGGAACACAGTTTCTGTTCCTCCTGTCATGGGGCAGGCCGCATCCTGAGCCGCAATCAGGCCATAAAAAAGGCAAAAGGCCGTTCCATAGGCCTGGAGATGGAAGATATAGGCATACTTGTCTGTGCAAAGGGTAAAAGAACGCTTAAAGAGGAAATGCCCGAGGCCTACAAGGATATATCCCAGGTCATTGATGTGGTTTGTGGGGCAGGTCTTGCCAACAAGGTGGCCAGGTTAAGGCCCCTCGCCGTGATGAAAGGCTGACTGTACTCCGTATAAAAAACACATGCACAACAATATGACAGCATGTTGTTATGCACTATGATAACATACAAATCACAACATGTTGCATAAAAAAACACAGCAGGCTTTGAATCGTAAAAACAGGTCTTTCTTTTCACAGATTATCAGCATGGCTCAGCAAAACAGGGAACCAGACATTGATGAAAGGGCATGTTCAACAACGGCAATATCTCCGGGAACATCGACCTCAATGGAATTCAATGCCGTTTCAATGACCTTTATCCTGTAACCGTGTTCCAGAACCCTTAATTGCTCAAGCCTTTCAGATGCTTCAAGCACACCTTCTGAAAGCCTGGTAAACAAAGCAAGAAAACCCATACTGTAGCCGTAAAAACCAAGGTGCTTATAGTATGTTTTTTCCGTATCTTCGTCCCTGAAATAAGGGACAGGCGCACGAGAAAAGTAAAGAGCATATCCGTTTTTGTCTGTAACCACCTTTACGTGATTAGGGTTGCAGATATCTGCCTGGTTTTTGATTTTCCATTTCAGTGTGCTGACAGACACAGATGGATCTTCCTTTAACGGCCTTACAAGATCTGAAACAATAGATGGATCAAATAAAGGCTGGTCTCCCTGAATATTGATTATTATATCTTCTTCAGCAACACCGGTTTTCACAGCCGCCTCATAAATCCTGTCTGTACCTGACCGGTGTTCTTTCCCTGTCATCACAGCATGTCCGCCAAACTGACTGACACAGTCTGCTATCCTTGTATCATCTGTTGCAACAAAGACATCCGTAAATTCCTGACATGCCATGGCACGCATATATACATGCTGAATCATGGGCCGGCCGGAAATAGGTGCAAGAGGCTTCCCCGGAAATCTGTGTGAGGCAAACCGTGCAGGTATAAAGGCAAATATTCTCATTTTCAAATCGGCCTGTAAGTTGCGCATGCCGTATCAGATTCCCATGCAGTAACCTTGCTGACCCTGAAGTTTTCTCCTTTCAGGTCCCTGTCAAGGAGCTGAAAGACATAGCGGGCAATATTTTCTGATGATGGGTTCTGATCCTTAAACGGGGCAAGCTCATTTAAATATTTATGATCAAGTTGTTGCAGGACATCCGAGGTGTATTTTTTTATTAACTTGAAATCACATAACAGACCTTGGTCATTCAGGGTTTCTCCCTCAATAAAGACCTCCACCTTCCAGTTGTGTCCATGAAGGTTTTCGCATTCTCCATTGAATTCCCGCAACCTGTGGGCTGCAGCAAAGTGGGAAATTATCTTAAGTTCATACATTGTCTGGAATCCTTCAGCCATGTTAAAGGGTTGAGCCCGCTTCTGCCTTTCCTGATTTCAAAATAAATTCTTGCAGTTCCTGACGGGCTGAATCTTTCTGCAAGACCAATAACATCTCCCTGCCTGATTTTATCCCCTGCAGCCCTGTATCTTTCAGAAAGATGCGCAAACACGGTATAATAACGTGCACCATGATTTATGATAATAACATTGCCATAGCCTTTCAGCCTGCCTGAAAAATCAACCCGCCCCGAAGCTACTGTCCTTACGGCGCCGTCCGATCCCAAGGCACACTGAATAAACACCCCCTTACAGGAAGAGGTTCCTGCTGCAAGCGGCATCATGACTACCTCTCCACCTTCCACAGGCAGGGGCAATTTTCCCTTGAGGGTTTCAAATCTGACAGCAGAAATTGCATGATATGTTTCCTTTTTTTCTATCTGCTGCATTGCCTTTTTCAGGGTTGGTGATGATATCTCAAGTTCAGTAACGGCTGTTTCATAAAACTCCTTTTTCCTATGAATATCCACAAGCCGAATGACCTTTTTTTCCAAATCCTTTTTCAGGGCAGAAAGACGCTCTGCCTCAATCCTGGTGGCATCCTGAACATGTTTCAACACAGATCTCACAGCAACAAGCCTGTTTTCCTGAAGGGCCTTTTCCCTGGCAAGGGAAGACAGGGTATTGATATCTTCTTTCACCACATACTTCAAATATTTGAAGCGCTTCCACATCTCATCAGAGTCATTGGTGTTAAGCAAAACCGCAGCATAGGAGCTTCTGGCATATTTATACATGGATACGAGTCTTTTGGCCATCTTTGTTTCAAAATCTTCTATTGATTTTTCTATGCCTTCAAGTTTGCATTTCATGGCCAGAATTCGTCTGTTTCCACTAACAAGTCTATTCCTGCACTTTTCTACCAGCTTCTTTTCCCGTGCCACCTCTTTTTCAAGCAGGGACAATTGGCCAAGCATATCCCTTTCATGAGAATGATACCTCCTGAATTTTTGTTTTTCTTCCGACAGGGTTGATCTGATAATATCCACACTGTCTTTCCGGAACCGCATATCAGATCCAGAACCATACACGGGCAGCATCAGGCAGTACAGTATCAAAAACAATGCACACCTCATCTGCATATCAAACCGGTATAACGGGGTCAAAAATTTCATCAGAAATAATTTTCTCCCACATCTGCGCATCAGATAACTGTTCCTGCTCAAAGACAAAAACCTGCAACCTGTTCCCATTCATAAACAGATTCTGGTCACTATACGGTTTCCATCCACAATTTACTTATGCCTCTTCAACATCCCTGTTTTTTCCGACATAGTCTATAACAAGCAGGCCTTCCCATGGATCTGCCTTCTTTACCGCAACCCATATTTCATCACCCAGATTAAGGAGCACGCCATTTTTGCGTTTAACCTCTGTTACCAGCAGGAAATCTGTTAATACAACACGGTACATGTTTCTCATCTCATGTATGACAACGGCTTTATACTGTTTGTCAATATGCTGACTCAGAAATTTGACAGTCCAGTATCTTTGACGATTCCTGCTCAACATCTGTCCTGCCTTTATTGTTGGGAGAACAGACTGTTTTATTTCATTAAGCTCCTTATGTGTATAAACAGCCTCTGTTTTATCAAGAAAACTTTTTATCTGATGTTGTGCAACAAGGTCAAGTTCCCGTCGCAAGGGCGAAGAGGCCTGAACATACGAATCAACACCAAGGCCGCTGTGGGGTGCAGATGTAGTGGTTATTTGCAGGGGACTCAGCTTCTGCCTCTGCTGAAATACATAAAAGACATGCCCCTTCTTGTCCTGTGAAAGCAACTCGTTCGGTTCTGCCTGGGCCCTGAAAAGGGCAGGAATGTCATTATCCCTGCATAGTCTGCCTGCAAGACAGTTATAAAGAATCATAAATTCCGCTATTATTGTCCTGGCAGGCGTATCCTGCGGCACCAATGCAAGGGTAAACTTCCCTCTTTTTTCCGGATCATTGTCAAACCTGACCTGCAAATCAGGAAGTGACAGATTCAAGGCCCCCATATCCATCCTCTTTTTCTGCAGCAAAATGGCTATCCGGTACATTTCATGAAACAGATTTACCTGTTCCTTATCTGGAAAGATTTCATCACCTTCAGACAAATCATCAGCTATGCCTTCACCTGGAACGGTATCAGAACCGGCCTGGGCCGGATTCAGCCGGTTCAATATCTCATCGACCTCATTATAGGTCATCCGACGATCCACCCTGATAATGCTCTGAGTGAACCGATAATCAAGAATATTACATGACCTGTCCATATTTACAAACAACGATACTGCAAGCCGGTCCTTGCCTGCGGTAAGGCTGAGAAGATCTTCCGATATCTCCGGAGGCATCATTGGTATCTGTCTGCGGGGAAGATAAATGGATTGCGCCCTTGTTTTTGCCTCATCGTCTATGGGACCGCCAACCTCGATCATCTGCGCAACATCAGCAATGTGTATACACAAGCTGTATCCGTTTTCAAGAAACATAAGGCTCACTGCGTCATCAAAATCACGTGTTTCAGCGCTATCTATCGTAACCGTAAAAAGATCTCTCAGGTCTTCACGACCACCGAGGGGCAAGGGTCTGTTCTTCAAGCTGCCTGCTTCCTCAAGCACCTTTTTACCGAATAACACAGAAAAACCAAGACGTAAAAGATCTATATTTTCATCCTCTTCCCATACCCCGAGCCTAATCAGTATCTCCCTTGCACGGGATGTATTGGTACCGGCCCGCGAAAGAAGCTCCTTTCCATGTTTGAATTCCTGCGCTTCCCTGCCATATAGAGCCATCTGGGTCAAAAGGTCAATTACATAGTCCTTGCATGCAGGAGGGGGGGGCTGTTTGCCCTTCAGAACATCTGCAATCCAATTTGCTCCATTGACCAGTCTTTCTTCTCTTAATGCATCCTCTTCCCTCTGTCTTATAATCTGTTCAACCCTCTCTTCAGAGTTGGGAAGGAAACGGCCGTCCTTCATTTTAAAAAACAGACGGTTCTCAAACAATGCCCGTACCAGGGCAGATATATGCTCATCAGAAATGGATTCGCCAAACACAAGATGAGTCAGATACCTGTGATCAAAGCTCTCATCCTCATCCTTGATCAACTCCCACAGATCCTTTACATTGACCTGATCTTTGTATGAATTTCTTGCATGTTCCTCCTGTTTCAGACATTCCAACATGTCTTCCCTTGGCATGGAGATATCTATTACAGAATCTGAAATCAACAGGGCCCGTTTAAAAGACAGGTTTACCTCACGGTTTGTCAGCGTCAGCAGATGGAGTTTGCTCCCTTTATCCTTAAGACACAGGGAACAGACAAATCTGGATTGATCTATGTATTCTATTATTCTACCCTCATTCATCCTGTCGCCTTTCTTTCCTCCCTGAAAAGGGATATGTGGATGGCATGTCCCAAGATACAAACATCATTGCCACCCTCACATAATCATATAGGTTTTTGCAAAATCAGGGTTTGCAGAAAAAGGTCATTTTATGGATGAAAACTAATAAAGGAAGATTCCATTTTCATAAACAACCTGTTTGCCTCCGCCTGCAAGAAATGCGGTGACCCTCTTTTTTTCGGTATTTACAAGGTCCCAGTGAAGTGCAGAGTCATTAAAACCGAGTTTTTCCTTCATTTCTCCGGTCAGATCTTCCGGATTCCCGTTATAGGTATCGGAATAGGATGCCCCTACAGCAATATGACAGTTGCCGTAACGGCCGCCAAAATTTTCATCAAACAGGGTATCTGCCATAAATCTGTTTATACGTGAAAAGCGTTTATCTGTAAGTGAAAACTCACCTACCCTCGCTGCACCCTGATCCAGAGCAAGCTGTTTAATCAAAAACCGTTTTCCTTTTTTTGCCGTTACCCTAACAGCCTTGCCTTTAACAAATGTCAGCCTGACATCCTCTACATAGTTTCCGCTTCTGAACGAAGGCTGATTCGCATAATATATACCTTCTGTACCTCTCCAGTCAGGAGATATAAAGAGCTCAAAACTTGGTATATTATGTCCTGATACACCTGCCCATTTACGTCTTTCACCAGGAACAATATAAAGATCAACATGAACAGATTCCACGTGGAATCTGTTCACTCTCATCGAATTCAGCCACTCCTTGATTGAGGTGGCATTTTCATGGATGGATTGCCATTCCCTGACAGGATCGGGCTTGTCAAGATAACATGCCCTGATGATCTGATTACTGTACTGTCTTACAGTAATTCCTGCCTTTTTGGCAAGTTCCTCAGTGGTAAAGGTGCAAAGTGTCCATCCATACAGACCTGTTTCTTCCCGCCTGTTCAATATATCCCTAAGGGGTTTCCGTGACACAAGCCTTTTTCCTATGGCCCCTGGATCAATATCCTTCAGATGCGTAATAGAGGCAGGCGCCCGGAGATGAATGGTACCATTAAGGTTATTGGTCAGTTCCTCCTCCCCGGGAGGAATGAAAACTATCTGTTCCATACTGCCGTGCCTGAACAGATTATGTTCCATGACAGATGTCAAGACAAGACGCATGACCGGATTCATTCCTCTGTCAAGCAACCTTGCATGAAGGGATTCAGCAAGTTTCATCGCCGCAAGATCAAAATTGACTGAAACAATATCTCCCTTATGAAAGTTTTCTGTACGTGCCGTCTCAAGACCCCATAACAGTACATCTGCATACCGTCCAATCTGTGTCTTTGTGAACATCTCCATTCCCCTGTTATTTTTCAGTTCCGGTTTTGTCTGTCCATATGCCGTTGAAATTTCCTGTAAAGCCTTCCCGCCCTTTTTTCAACACGTCTCCAGAACAATCTTTGCTTCCTGACAGCGTCCTGCCATGGCATGCCTGTATACACTTCAATAAACCGAAAGATATCCTGCCTTGACAGACCTGCATCCATGGCAGAGAAATACAGGGCAGCTATATCCTTAAGCTGCCATCGTCTTGAAAGTTTCCTGCTGAAATGCACCCTGTGAAGATCAATAAGATACAGGCAGATGTTTTCCGGATCAGGATTATCCCTGCCATCAGGTAAGGCAAGAAGGAAATGACACAGGTAAAAGTCCCTGTGACAAATTCCGTTTTCATGAAGAATTCTTGTTATCCTTGCAACTTCTGTGATCAGCTTACACTTGAACCTGTAAGCAGGAGGCGACACCTTCCAGTGACGACAGACATCTTCCAGACTTTCCACCCCTGTCAATTCTCTTGTGATAACAAAGGATTGTATCCTGGATGGATTCCTGCCCCGTTTCCCGTAAGCAACAAGTTCAGGCGTATTGATCCCAAGTCCCTTCAAGTGCCTGATCGCCTTCCACTCATTTTCTGCCCCAAGCACAGGCTGTTTGAAGCATACAATATCTTTTATGATTTCTTTCCACGTCGTACCAAGATGAATCTTTATAAAGTATGTTTTACTATTGAGCTCGAACCTGAGAGTTGTACGGCCCTTTACCTTTCTGTAAACCTGACCATCCATATTGAGCAAGGAATCAAAGGCATCCCCATGTTTCCATAAACTTCTCCATTCCTGCGGTATGGTCAAAATAGTCGGCATTATTGATCCTGATTCAGGTTTACCGTAAAAAGACATAAAACCGTGCCTGAACATCAGGCTGTATCTCTATATATTCAGTGGGAAGCCGGGATCCTTCGCCCGGCCGCACAGCTTTGACATAACATCCACACCTGTCAGATCAATAACAGAAGGATAACAACGAACCTGCCGCCGGGGCAGGAGGATTTTTATTCCGTTCCGGCTCCTGTTTGTTGAGCTGCTACATCCACACACCCTGTAACAGGAATTAACGGCCTGCATATACGGCCGCCTGTTCTATTACATTTGCAGCCGCTTGGGGAAGGCTGAAAACATCAACCTCATGAACATATTTCCGGCCGTTTTCACTCCAGGTCCCAAGACTGTCAGATAAAAGCATCTGCGCTAACATTTCATTCATGGTTTTTTGTCTGAAAGGTGAGGGAATAAGTCTTCCTGCCCTCGCGGCCATTACATGACTTCCATAGCCGCAGACATCTGTTGCAAGTACAGGCAGCCCTGCTGCCATTGCTTCTACAAGAACAGCGCCGGTATTTTCACGATACGACGGGTGGAGTAAAAGATCAGCAGCAAAAAAAAACTCATTCACATTCTCTTTTCCCCCCATAAAAAGAAGCCTGTTCTTGACATTGTATCTGTTTGCGAGACGTTCAAACGGCCTCTGCCTGTCATCTCCAACAACAACAAGAATACTGCGTTCTCTGCATTCAGTCGGCAGTGAGGCAAGAGCACGTATGGACCGGTCCACACCCTTGGTTCTGAAATGCGATCCTACCATTAAAATCATGAACATCTCTTCTGATATGCCTATTGTTTTTCTGAGACGTCTCCTTATCTCATGGGCATTGTCCGGCAATATACAGTCCTTTGATATCCCGGGAGGTATAAGAAAGAACCTGTCATCATCTGTATCATAATATTGTTTGTAAACATCCCGTTCCCGTTCGGACAGCATCAGTATCCATGTTTTATGATTGCGCCTGAAGACTGACCGTTCAAGATCAAGATATGTTCTGCATCGTGATGTAAACCTGTACAAAGGGAAACGGCAACGGGCCTTTGCCGCAAAACAGGTGTCTGCACAAAAGTACACATCAAGACCGGGCATCTTGTTAAAACCGACAACCAGATCATATTTCATTGACGCACATAGCCTCATAAAGCGGTCGCTAAATGACTTGCAACGCCTGTGATTGGCAATTCCCTTTACAGGAATGACAGTTACACTGATATTAGGTGGCTGTTTTCCCTCCCAGAGGCCCGCATATATTTTAACAAGATGACCTCGGGCAAGGCACTCCCTCGCTATACGCAAAAGATCCTTTTGCATTCCGCCAAAGGGCACATATTCAAACAAGGCAAAGGCAAGATTAAGCTTCTTGGGCATATTTCTGACCAGTACAACCAAATGGTTCTCATACAACACACAGACTGAAAATCCGTATTAAGCAAACAATTTTTATCGTACAAGCACACAAAGCTATTCGGGGCAAAAACCAGATCAAGGTTGAAATAACTTACAGATTAGATTAAACTCATGCAAGTTATTTCGATCTCATATTGAGCTTACCTCGTCTCCATCAACAAATTTCACTGATATACAGGGAGATAGCCATGAAAAAAAGCAGATTTGACATTATTGCAGCATCATATGAAGAAGCCATTAACAGATGTCCTGCTGCACGTACTGATGAACAGTGGCTTTTGGAAAAACTCAATCTTGGGCCTGATGACAGAGTCCTGGAATTCACGGCAGGTTCAGGATATCTGACACTCATGTTGGCAAAACAGGCAAAAGAGGTGGTAGCACAGGACATATCTTCAGTTATGCTTGAAATCTCAAAGAGAAAGGCAAAACAACAGAACCTGGCCAACATAAAATATTACCTTGAACCCGACCCTCACTGGCCGCAAATAAAGGATGCTTCTTTCGACAAATCAGTGTGCCTTGGCGGTTTCCATCATATCTATGATCAGGTCAGGGTCATTCAAAATGTATACAGGGCGCTGAAACCTGGGGGAATACTTGTAGTAGGCGATTTTGCCGACTGTTCCCAAACACAAAAATATTTTGATGAGGTAATCGACAACCATACCGCTACAGGACATAAAGGTCTCTTCCTGACCGTCTCCAGGATGGTCAACATAGGCAGAATATGCCAATTCAGTGATTTTTATTCTGAACGTGTTGATGTGCCATTTATATTTTCCTCTGAAAAAGAGGTTGGTGATTTTTATCAGCTTGTGCATGCCCTTAAACAGTCCCGGGACGAGGTGTTTGAAGACATAAAAAACTACATGGGTGTAAACGCAGAAGGTGACAAGTTCATTGTACCAATGGATTATGTTTATGCCTATTATAAAAAATAGTTTTTGTATATAAACGGCCTTTTCTACAATATCTGTGCCTCAATATTAACAGCTCAATAAAAGGAGATAAAAGGGCGTTATGGCACAACGGCTGAAAAGACCGCCGTCTATTTCCCTTCCCCATTTTTCAAACTGATTTCCCCCATCGGGCATGGCCGATATTTTTTACAAGCAAGGAGAACATTATGTTATCAGAACCTTACCGCATCAAGGTTGTAGAACCCATAAAAATGACCACCCGCGAACAGAGAAAGGCTATCCTTGCCAAAGCGGGATATAACATGTTTATGGTAAAAGCGGAAGATATATATATCGACCTCCTTACTGACAGCGGAACCAATGCCATGTCCCAGAATCAGTGGGCAGGAATGATGCAGGGAGATGAATCCTACGCCGGCTGCAGAAACTTCTATCATCTTTCAGACACTGTAAACGCCCTGTTCGGATTCGAATATTTTGTCCCTACCCATCAGGGAAGACCTTCAGAAAACATACTGTTTCAGCTTACCTTAAAAGAGGGGGATTATGTGCCCAACAACATGCATTTTGATTCCACACGGGCACATGTTATAGATAAAGGCGGAATACCGGTGGATCTCGTAATCAACGAGGCATACAATCCTGACCTGTACCATCCCTTCAAGGGCAACATGGATCCGGACAAGCTAAAACAGTTTATAAAGGAAAAGGGCAAGGAGCATATCCCCCTGATCATGATCACAATAACCAACAATACCGGAGGGGGACAGCCTGTATCAATGGCAAATATCCGTGAGATAAAATCAATCGCCGATGCACATAAAATCCCGCTGTTTTTTGATGCAGCCCGTTTTGCAGAAAATGCCTGGTTTATAAAAGAAAGAGAAGAAGGGTACAAAAACCGTTCTGTAAAAGAGATTGTTTTTGAAATGATGGGATATGCTGACGGATTTACCATGAGCTGCAAAAAGGACGGACTTGTAAACATGGGCGGTCTTCTTGCCGTAAGAGACAAAAATCTCTATGAAAGGGCAAAGCAGCTTTTAATACTTATGGAGGGCTTTCCTACCTATGGCGGCTTGTCCGGCCGTGATCTCGAGGCCTTGAGCATAGGCCTGAACGAAGTTGTTCAGGAGGAATATCTTTCATGGCGTGTAGGACAGGTGAAATATCTCGGGGACAAACTCCTTGAACAGGGCATACCCCTGAGCAGGCCTGTGGGAGGCCATGCAGTTTACATAGATATAAAACGCTTTTTTCCACATCTGGGACAGGATCTGTTCCCTGACAATGCCTTTGCCACCGCCCTTTATCTGGAATCCGGTATAAGGGTCGCGGCTCTTGGCAGCACCGCATTTGCCTACAGGGACGAGAACAGCGGCAAGATGGTGTATCCCGAACTGGAATTTGTCAGGCTGACCATTCCAAGAAGGGTATATACAAACAGCCATATGGATTTTGTAATCTGCAACATTGCCGAACTTTACAGGAAACGGGATCAGATCTCCGGTCTGAGGGTAATTTATGATCCTCCGGTGCTCAGGCACTTTACTGCCCGTTTTGAACCCGTAAACATGGAGTCGTAAAGTGGAAGTAACCCCCTCTTTTTCCGAATTCAGTTCAATGGCCAGACAGGGCAATGTCATCCCTGTCTACAGGGAGTTTCTTGGTGATATTGAAACTCCTGTTTCCGCCTATTTCAAGATATCCGACAAGTCATTTTCATATCTTCTTGAAAGTGCCGAGATGGGTGGAGAATGGGGACGCTACAGTTTTATAGGATACAAGCCCTATATCATAGTAAAGGGCTATGACAATGAAACCCATGTAGAAAAGGACGGGCATGTAAAGGTTGTTAAAGATATTGACAATCCACTTGATGTGCTGAAGGAATTGAGCAAGGACTTCAGACCGGTAATCATGGAAGGACTGCCGCCATTTAAGGGCGGATTCGTAGGGTATGTAAACTACGATGTCATAAGAAAATGGGAACGTCTTCCAGGTACACAAGCTGCATCACCGGATCTGCCAGAGGTCCTGTTCTGTGCCTCAAGACGCATGATTGTATTTGACCACCATACATATACAATCAAGGTTGTGGCCTTTGCATATATAACCGATAACAGGGATCTCAAGCTCATATATGACGAGGCATGCCATGAGATAGATACAACCATCAGGGAACTGAAAAGTCCCCTTCCAGATATATGCTCCGAAAATCGGCCTGTTATTTCCCGGATAAAATCCAACTTTGAAAAAGAGGCCTTTGAGGAAGCAGTCAGAAAGGCCAAGGAACATATTTTTGCAGGAGACATTATCCAGACAGTCCTTTCACAAAGATTCTCTGCAAGTTTCAAGGGAGAAGACTTCGAGATTTACAGACACTTGAGAAGTATAAATCCCTCACCTTACATGTTTTATCTGAACTTTGGAGATATCAGGTTAATCGGGGCCTCACCTGAAATACTGGTACGCCTCACAGACGGAAAGATTGAAGTTCGTCCAATAGCAGGCACAAGACCAAGGGGGAAAACTGTAGAGGCAGACAAGGCCCTTGAAAGGGAACTTATCTCTGACCCCAAAGAAAGGGCCGAGCATATCATGCTGGTAGACCTTGGAAGGAACGATGTGGGAAAAATTGCACAGCCAGGGTCTGTTACGGTTCCAAGACTTATGGAGATAGAAAGGTATTCCCATGTAATGCATATTGTATCCAATGTAGAAGGCCTTATTAAACCAGGCATTGACAGCTTTGACGTATTTATGTCTGCCTTTCCGGCAGGCACGGTTTCCGGTGCCCCCAAAATCAGGGCAATGGAAATAATAAACGAATTAGAGGGTTCTCCGCGGGGACCATATGCAGGGGCCGTGGGATATTTTGCATTTAACGGCAATATGGATTTCTGCATTACCATCCGTACCATTGCTGTTATAAAAAACAGGCTTTTTATCCAGGTAGGCGCCGGTATTGTAGCAGATTCATCTCCTGAAGGAGAATACAATGAAACCATGAAAAAGGGACGGGCCATGTTCAAGACAATAGAAAAGGTAATGGCAGATGATTCTTTTAATAGATAATTATGACTCTTTCACATATAATCTGGCACAGGTCTTGGAAGGACTTGGACAGGATGTATGGGTTGTCAGAAATGATCAGATAACAATCCCTGAGATTGAAGCCAGGGCCCCCTCTTTGATCATGATATCTCCAGGCCCTGGCACTCCATCACAGGCAGGAATATCTGTTGAAGTAATAAGACATTTTGGTCCTGCTCTTCCTGTCCTCGGGGTTTGTCTTGGACATCAGGCCGTTGGGGAAGCCTTTGGAGCAAAAATTGTGCGGGCAAAACGGATCATGCACGGAAAAACTTCCCTTGTCTATCACGATGGAAAACAGATATACAGAGGCCTGCCCAATCCATTTGAGGCAATAAGATATCATTCTCTGATCGTTGACAGGTCCACATTGCCGGATTGTTTTGAAATAACCGCATGGACAGACGCAGAAGAGATCATGGGACTGAGGCATAAAGAATACCCGATTGAGGGAGTACAGTTTCATCCTGAATCCATACTGACCAAAAACGGCCCGAAGCTACTGCATAATTTTGCCATACAAACACACCGGCGTCTGAACATTCCGGTTTCCTGACCGGTTTCCATTCATATAACGACTCAAGGCATGCCTGCAAGATACCAGATCTGATCAAGGTTCAGGTATTAAACCTGAACAAAAATGCTAAACCTTAACAGCAGGGTTGAATGGTAACAGCTCAATAAACAGGGGCAGGAGGGTTTTTCTGACGCAACTGCCGGGAGGGCGCCGTGTCTTCGTGACTTATCAGTGGGGAAAGCCGCAGCTCGACAAACTCGGGAATGCAAAAGGGGCAAGTGTCCCCCGCAGACAAGTCATTAAAGAGACCAGCCCAAAAGCAAAAGAAAAATCCTCCTGCACCGGTGGTACGTTCGCTGTTATCCCCCTGTTATTGAGCTGATACGTTGAACACCCTGGCACCCAAGGTCTGAAGCCAACATAAAAACCCGGCAAAAAAAGACATCAAACAAAGATCTTACAGTTCGATATACATGGAGACGGCTTACATGATCAGGGATCTTATATCAAGACTTGTGGACAGAGAAGACCTGACAACCCTGGAAATGGAAGGGGCAATGACAGAGATCATGACAGGTCAGGCAACACCAACCCAGATCGGTGTTTTTATCACGGCCTTGCGTCTTAAAGGAGAGACCATTGATGAGATAACAGGAGCCGCAAGGGCAATGAGAAACAGGGCTGTAATCTTATGTACAGACAATATTGGCAGACCCCTGCTTGATACCTGCGGTACAGGTGGAGACAGCTCAAACACCTTTAATGTGTCCACTGCTTCGGCCTTTGTTGCCGCCGGAGGAGGAATAAGGGTCGCAAAACATGGAAACCGTGCAGTATCAAGCAAATGCGGCAGTGCAGATGTACTGGAGGCCATGGGAGTAAGGCTTGACATAACAAGCCACCAGGTTGAAGAATGTATAAAGGAGACAGGGATAGGTTTTCTGTTTGCGCCCATATTCCATGAAGCAATGAAATACGCTGCAGCTCCGAGACAGGAAATCGGCATAAGAACCATATTTAATCTTTTGGGGCCACTCACCAATCCTGCAGGAGCCAATATTCAGGTCCTTGGGGTTTATGATCCATCACTTACCGAAAAAATTGCCCATGTTCTGTGCAGGCTTGGAATTGACGCTGCCTTTGTTGTATGCGGGGAAAGGAAATTTGATGAAATAAGCATATGCGGTCCTACAAAGGTTTCTCACCTGAAAAACAATCAGGTAACAACGTTCGAGATATGCCCACAGGACTATGGTCTTGATACTGCAAGGCCCCAAGACATTGCAGGCGGTAATATCCGTGAAAATGCACTTATCATAAAAAACATCCTGCATGGCAAAAGGGGAGCACCACGGGATATTGTTGTCTTTAATGCTGCCGCAGCATTTGTGCTGGCAGGCATTGCAAAAGACCTGAAAGAGGGAATTGAACGGGCGAAATATTCTATAGACAGCGGGGCCGCAATAAAAAAACTTCAGGATCTAATCAGTTTTACCCAGGCATGTTAATGGAAAATATTGGACGTATTCTTGTTGTTACAGGTCTGTTTATCGCCATTATAGGATTGCTTGTAATGGCCATATCGAAAATCGGTATTCCCTTTGGCAGGCTTCCCGGCGACATTGTTATTCACAAAAAGAATTTCACCTTTTATTTCCCTCTTGCAACATCAATAATATTAAGCGTGTTGTTTAGCATACTGTATTACATTATCTCAAGGTTTCATAAATAGTGCCCATCCGGGAACAGATTCCGGTTCCTATCCGGTATATGACGGGAAACAATATGCCTGCTCTGCAAAACATATTCTTCCGGTCTTTTACTTAAAACAAAATGGCAGTTTCCAGCAACCGATCTGGTACAGTTATCACGGGTACCATGAACAGCATATTATAAAATCGGCTTCCAGGCTGAGAATTCATCAAACACAGGAGGTAATACAATGCAGGTACTTGTCATTTATTTCTCAAAGGGCGGAAACACAAAAAAACTGGCAGAGGCCATTTCAGAAGGCGTCAGGGATGTGGAAGGGGTAAATGTCATACTGAAAAAAACAGACGAGGTAACCAGGGAAGATTTTCTGAATTCTGATGGGATCATTGCAGGCTCACCTGTCTATTTCGGGGTGATGTCCGCAAATCTCAAGCAGGTATTTGACGAGTTTGTCAGCCTGCGTAAAAAGATGGAAGGCAAGATCGGAGCTGCCTTTGCCACATCAGGAGATATAACAGGAGGAAAAGAAACTACCATGATGTCCATAATACAGGTCATGCTGATTTACGGGATGATCATTGTTGGTGATCCCATGTCTGCCTCTGGACATTATGGTGTGGCCTGTGCAGGCGCACCTGATGAAAAGACCCTTGAAAACGGCCGCAAGCTTGGACAGAGAGTGGCATCACTGGTAAAAAAACTGGGCAATGGCTCATAAAACAAGGCCCCTCTGACAAGGGCCTGCTGACTTATGGGCAACATGGGCAATATCAGCCCACAAGGCCATAAACAGGAATTCTTGCATAATATCATCACCTGTACAAAGACATATCTTTGCACAGGTGACAGATTGCCAGGTCTTGCAATCCTTATCCGGCATGGCAAATACCGATGCGAAAACAGCAAGCTATGGACAGGAACCGCCTGTAACAATATAAGGACAAATCTTTTCAAGCATTGCAGGACCAATACCTTTTACACTGAGCAAATCATCTGCTGTTATGTAGGGACGGTTGTCTATTATCCTTGCTGCAAGGACAGGGCCTATTCCCTTTATGGACATCAGCTCTTTTTTGCTGGCAGTATTCAGATCATACCTGTATTTCAACGGCCCAGGGTTTCTACGGTTCATCTTGCCCTGACCATACACAAATGGTTCTGTGGAAAAACATGCATAAATCGGCAGGTGATCTGAATATCCCTTGCCCAAATGCCTGCCCGTTCCCTTCCAGGCCCTTTGCCAGCGAAAAAGTTCTTTCCCCCTGAACAGGTAGCGTGGTTTAAATTTGCCAAACGAATTGTCAATATAAGATATGCCTTTGTCATCATAAAGGCTCTTGGGCACAATAATGCTGTCCGGCGTCTCCCTGTGCCTGAAAAACAGATATGACCAACGGGCAGGTTTGCTCAATTCAAGCCACAGGTTATACATGTATCTGTTAGATTTCTGCCCTGCAAGAATCCTTTCATCAACCATTTCATGGCCTTTAACGGTCCCCAAGACATGATTAATTCCTGTAATGCCATGGGTGTCGTTTAATTTTCCGGAATATCTGAAGGTCTTGAACTCATTATAGTTGGAATTAAAATCACCGAGAACTATAAAATCTGCATCCCTGTTAAGCCTGCGAATCGTCCTTTTCAATGCCTTTGCATAAACAATCCTCATGCTTTCAGGCCCTGATTTTGATTTCCAATGGTTGACAAAAATGACAAGCGGCACTCCATCTATGTTTAAAGTCACCTCAAGTATATTCCGGGCAGCAACATCGCCAACCCATATCTCTTCCTTTTTGACAATCGGAAACATGGACAGGACAGCACATTTTACCGGTGTAGGTTTTGATGAGGCAATTGCAAACCATGGATATCTTACTCCCATCCTTATCAGATATTGCTGCAGACAGGTGAGAGCCCTTTTCGATTCGATTTCCTGAAGGGCAATCACATCTGGCCCAAGATCTTTTATGACTCTGGCAATATTGCGGTACTTGATGTTTGCAACATGCCTGTTCCACCCATAAACGCTGTGAGGACAATACTCGGGATATTCAGTGCCATCCCTGACCATGTCAAAGAGATTCTCCACATTGTAGGTCGCTATCCTGAATGTCTTTCCCGATACCGGAACAACACAGCACAGGAAAAAAAACAGGACAAGTACAATCACAATACCTGTTAATTTTCTTGTATCAGACAATCGGAATGTTTTCATAAGCCTGCCTTATGACGGCAATGTCTCATACGGTTCTGACAAAAAAAACTCTCCTCTTTCTATCTGTCCTTTCAGGATTTGGGCAACCTCCAGGGCCCTGCTGTATGACGATACAGGAACGGAGGGAATATCCTCCCCTCTAAACCTGATCTGACCGCTCTTCAGTTCTGCATAACTCACCTGTCCCAGACTAACGGCATTTCCCTTTGGATAATCCTTCCCGTAATCAATTATGCAGGTAAATATATCCTCATCAGAGACACCTGTACAGGCGGCCATTTCTTCATCCATAACAGGGATAGGCACACCAATACCAACGGCAAGAGAAACACCGTAACCAAGGATACTGACCCCGACGAGCCATCTTGGATCCATTGCCTTCAGATCTCCCATAACCATTAATGTCCCTGCCGCTGTCATTGGAATCCCGTTTTCTGCCCTGTTCACACTGGGATTATGCTGGGTCCCAGGACCAATAATACGGCCCGTGGTACCGCCAAGAAATATTTTTGTCCCAAACCCGATGGTACGGTAATAGGGATCGTTAATAAGGGGACTGATCTGACCGGCAGTTGCATAGTTCACATTGGCACCGTTAGGCTTCAGCACACCCATATATGTATATTTGGTTCTTTTTGTCATATTAATTGCACAGTTATAATTCTGATATGAATTCCTTGGATTCAACAGGGTTGCAGAAGGCAGTTCGGAAAGGGTTATACGTTTTTTTATTTCACGCTTGGGATAACAGTCAGTTCCATATGCTGTTGCCTTCAGTTCCACTGTTTTGCCTGCAACCAGGTCATGTATAACATGCCCTCCGCCATAATTGAACTGACCTGGATGTATCTTGTTCAGGGGGTCACCCTCAACAGGTTCTGTGGCACCAAGATAACTGTCCACAGCAGCAAGACCTGCATAAGCAGGCACATTGTTAAACCATACGCGGGAGGCCTTGATTCCGGGCTTGCTATGACCAAAATTAATAAATGCCCCCGAAGAACACATTGGAGAAAAGGTGCCTGTAGTTACCACGTCAATTTCCCTGGCTGCCTTTTTTGGTCCCTTCTTCTTGACTATACTGCTCATTTCTTCAGCAGTTACAACTACAACTGTTCCCTCTTTTATCCTGCGATTTATATCTGCAATAGTCTTGTTAGCAGTTCCCTTTGACATTTCCAACTATTCCTCCTCGGGAGTTTAACCTTTTTTATTCGCAAGCGGTTGTTTCTTTCCTTAAATTCAAGTCCTAAGTGCAACAGTTAAAAAAGTTTTGACATTGAAGAATACTTCATATGGAGTTCTGTAGTCCAGCCGTTTTCCGGGCCGGTGATTTATCAGTGACATTGCCCGATCAACCTGAGAATGTGTGATCTTTGAAAGCTCCTGATTCCCAGGGAAGTATTGGCGTATCAAACCATTGATGTTTTCGTTTGTCCCCCGTTCCCATGATGAATACGGGTGGGCAAATCAGAATCAGGTCTTAAGATCTTCAGCTGTTTTTTGACTGGGTACGCAGCTCAAAAAACATGTTCTTGCAATTGTACCAGATTCCGGGACCAATGGCATAGACCCGACTGTGCCTGCCTTCATCTTCCTTCAGCACAGCTTTTACCGGCAGAGGCATACTGCCGTCAATATTGTAGTCATCGTCGGTGGTCTGCCAGTAACAGCAACCGTTCAGGCCAAGGCGAAAACTCCTGCTGAAAGCGCAGGAAACGTTGTAATCAAAATGAAACTCGTCACCCGGGATCCGGTTCAACATTGAAACCGTAGACCGTCGGGAAATTGTCCTGTCTGGTGTTGAAAGCGTACATGAACTTTAAAGAGAATTCCCGGAACGGAGTCGGCAGGCAGGTAACCGCAAAAACCGGCTAAAGGCCCAAAAATTATGTCCAACACCAGCCATGTTGCCCTTGTCGTAGCCGGCAGGGATGTAAATGTCCGGCAATGAGAGGACGGTATGCAGTTTCCCGCCCAGAAAATGGTGCGTCAGGATGAAGGGACAACAGATCAGATATGGTACGCCGGTATCGTTGTACCTGTCCTTGTGCCTGGGACCGGCCGGCAGGTTGTTCTTGAAATCAGGACTGACATCAAGAATCGGCAGAAATGCATGCTGACCGTAGCTGCCGCCGAGGATCTCCTTCCTGCTGATCCAGATAAAACGCATAACCTCGGCCCAGACCGTAAGCTCGTCAAAGGCGTCGATATCGTCACCGTGATCGTCCTGATGTATATATCATTGAGTGCCACGAATTGCAATAAAACAACGGTATTGGCGGCAACAGGGTGGCTCCACAGTGATCAGTTGGCTTTCCCCTGTTCTCAGCCCTTCCCGCATCACATGATTACACCAATCCATATCAAGGCTTATCTCTACCCCAATATTATGTAGTCACATTTCTTTTGACACCCAAGTCCCTTTCCGATATCCTATCATCAAAAAAGAGACTTCTGATTATCTCTGCATGAGGAGTAGTCAGGTGTGGGAAAATCCATAAGAAGCTGCACAGAAATCATATTCCTGTTTGTCATACTTTTACAACGTGTTTCAATCCCTGAAATTTTTCGGACTTTTTACATTTTTCTGTTTTATCCCTAATACACCTGTTCGCGTGCAAATACGCACATGAAGGCCGGATTCCCCAACACCGAAACAAGCTCCGATCTCTTACAGGAAAACATTTTAACATTTCGGTCCAAAGACGTTTCTTTCCGAACACAGGATATTTGTATGCTGCGCATTTTCAGTCATGAGCTCATGAACCCCAAAAATTTTGTGATTACACTGGAATTGGTTCCGGGACGGGAATCATTTGGAGAAAACACAGATACCCTTATAGGAATAGCCAAAGACGCATTTAAAGATGGCAGAATATCCGCAGTGTCCATTACCGACAATCCCGGTGGGAATCCTTCATTGAGTCCCGATATACTGGGCTATGAAATCTTCAGATACGGTCTTGACGTTATAGTTCATTTCTCATGCAGAGACATGAATCGAATGGGAATGGAAAGCCGGGCACTGCAATTGGCGCGACTGGGATTAAAAAACATCCTGGCTGTCACAGGAGATTACAGCGGAAAAGGATTTCTGGGACGTGGAGCGCCGGTCTTTGACCTGGATTCTGTGCTTTTAAGCGCAATGCTCAAAAAACTTGGTGAAAAACTTGCCCGATGGGATGATCCTGAACCCTTTTTTACAGGGTGTGCAATATCTCCATTTAAAAACAGCGAGGCTGAATGTCAGGCTCAGTATCACAAACTGGACAAAAAAATCAATGCAGGAGCTTCATTTATGATCACCCAACTGGGCTATAATGTAAAGAAATTCCAGGAACTTATCCTGTATCACAAGCTTAACCATCCCAATGTACCCCTGATAGCCTCTGTTTACATGTTAAGCCGCAGATCAGTAAGGGCCATGTATAAAAAAAGGGTTCCGGGAGCACACATTCCGGCCAAGCTGTACAACAGGGTTATTGCAGAATGGGAAACACCTGTGCAGGGTCTGAAGGCCTCCATTGAAAGAACAGCAAGGCTTGGAGCAATATTAAAAGGTCTGGGATACCGGGGCATCCATATAGGAGGAGTACACAGAAACTTCAAAACAGTCAGGGCAATCCTTGATCGCATGGATGAACTTGAAGGAACATGGCAGGAATACGTGGAAGAATTTGAAGAAAACAGCCCTGATACCTACTATCTATTTGATACCAACAGAGAATACTCAAAAAAACAGCCCCTGCCGGAGAGATTAAAAGAGATGTTCACAGACCATCTCCCTTACAAAATATTCAATGCTGTCCATGGCATGTTTTTTAACAAGAATGCCAGACTTGCACCTTTTTATAAAAGGCTTGCCATTTTTCTGGAAAAATATAACAAGGTCCGGGTTCTGAAATACTGGATAGAAAACCCGCTGAAGATACTGTTCCTATCCTGTCAGAGTTGTGGTGACTGTGCCATTCAGCACATTGCCTTTCAATGCCCTGAATCAGGATGTCCCAAACATACCAGAAACGGTCCATGCGGAGGCAGTCTCGACAGACACTGTGAAGTATATCCTGAAAAACTATGTATATGGGTAAGGGCATATGAACGATTGAAACATGCACATCACCTTGAGAAATTTATGACAGACAATGTCCCGCCAAGAATGTGGGAACTTGACAGAACTTCTTCATGGATCAACTTTCATCTGGAGCGGGATCACCAAAAAAACGGGGCTAATGCCCGTTGATCCAAAGACACACCAAATATCCCGCAAGACATGATTCCGTTTAACCCCATATTACAAGGCCCATTGCATGTCTGCTCTCAGGGTCAGGATGATTGGGTGTAATACGGATGTTCAGGCCGAAATGCCCCACCTCTTTAAAACAGATATCGCAATCATACCTGAACACATGCCCTTCCAGCTCCTTTACAGGATTCATTTCTGATATAAACCTGTCAACAAACTGATTTTCGGAATTAAGCCTTCCGTAGTATGCCTCTACTACCACATCTTCCGGTAGCAGTTCGCCAAGAGATATATCTGCCTCAACATGGTAAGGAACATTGGTCAGGATTTCGTCCAGTTCCTCCATACGAATCTCCCTGATGGAAACCCCTGACCAATTATACATAATCTTTTCCCGCCACAGGGCAAGATCTTTAAGCGACCTGTTTCCGTCGTCAACAAGCTGAAAATATCTCTCAGCGGATGGAACATAGAACCTGTCCCAGTATTCGGTTACCATGCGATGGGTATTGAATTTTGGAGACAGCTCATGCATTGATGCCTTCATCATAGAAATCCACTTCCTTGGAATGCCATTAGAATCAATATCATAAAACAAAGGGACAATATCCTTTTCTATGATGTCGTAAAGAGCCCGGCTTTCCACATAATCCTGAAAATCAGGGTCATCATAGATTTCTCCGTTGCCAATGGCCCATCCAACATCAGGATTGTATCCTTCATCCCACCATCCATCAAGAACGCTGAAGTGTATGACACCGTTTGCCACAGCCTTCATACCGCTGGTTCCGCATGCCTCAAATGGCCGTCTCGGGGTATTAAGCCATACATCCACCCCCTGCACCATATGTCTGGCAACCTCCATATCATAATCTTCTATGAATATCATGTGATTCCGCAAAGTTTCCCTGTTTACAGTCTGCACCACCTGTTTGATCATCTCCTTGCCCATCTGGTCCTGGGGATGGGCCTTTCCTGCAAATATGATCTGAACGGGAAACTGCTTGTTTGTAAGTATTCGTTCCAGACGATCAATGTCCTTCAGGATAAGATTTGCCCTTTTGTAGGGCGCAAATCTCCTTGCAAAGCCAATGGTAAGTACCTCGGAATTCAGCACCTCACTGGCAATGTGCAGATCCCTGTTGGATACCCCCCTGTTTGAGAGCTGTTCCTTAAGTTTGTTCCGTGCAAAGGCAATAAGATGCTCTCTTGCCTTTTCGTGGGCTCTCCACAGTTCAGTATCCGGTATCCTGTCAACCTTTTCCCATACCATTTTATTATCCGGATCCTCTATCCAGCGCGGTCCGAGGTATCTGGCATAGTTTTCTGCCATTTCCTTTGATATCCATGACGGTATGTGAATACCGTTGGTAACATGTACAATGGGCAAATCCCTTTCCATTGTCTTTGGCCATACACGTTGCCATATATGCCTGCTGACACTTGCATGAAGTCTGCTGACCCCATTGTTATAGCTGGATAATCTTAATGCAAGCACGGTCATGCAGAAATCCTCAGTCCTGTCTCTCGGATTCTGCCTGCCAAAGCCAAGCAAGACATCAAGACTGATTCCAATGGACTTTGCACATTGATCAAAGTATGCACAGACAAGATCAGGATGAAATGTATCGTTGCCTGCTGCCACAGGGGTATGGGTTGTAAAAACATTTGTTACCCGTACAAGTTCTACTGCTTCATTAAAACTTAAGCCCTCCTCCTCCCGAAGGCTCCTGATTCTTTCAAATACTGCAAAGGCGGAATGACCTTCGTTCATATGGTAAACTGCAGGCGTGATACCAATGGCCTTCAGCATCTTTACGCCACCCATCCCCAGTATGATCTCCTGACGAATCCGCATTTCACGGTCACCTCCGTATAGCTGACCAGTGATTTTCCGTGACCATTCGGAGTTCTCAGGAAGATTTGTATCAAGCAGATACAGCTTTGTCCTGCCTACATTAACACGCCAGGCCTGAAAAAAAACCCTTTCACCTTTCAAGTCAACAGAAGACTTGACAATATTGCCCCCGGAATCTTTTACCAGCTTCATGGGCATTGTGTGGAAATCATTAACAGGATACTCTTCCATCTGCCAGCCATCATGGGTCAGGTACTGTTTGAAGTATCCATTCTGATATGCCAATGACACACCGATTATCGGCAGATTCATATCACTTGCAGATTTAAGATGGTCTCCGGAAAGTATCCCCAGCCCTCCTGAATAGATTGGCAGACAATTCGCCAAACCACATTCTGCCGTAAAATAGGCAACCTGAAAAGGCTGCTTTGCCTTTTTAAATACGGATGGAGGATGGCCCTCATTCATATAACGGTCAAACTCCTGTTTTACCCTCTCCATATGCGCAATAAAGCCCTCATCACAGGCAAGCCTGTTCAGCTCCTGCTGGCTAATACGCCCAAGAAATTCTGCAGGGTTTTTTCCTGTTTCTTTCCACAGGTCCGGATCTATACGTTTAAACAGTTCGTTGGCATCATAATTCCAGACAAAATAGATATTATCTGATATATCACGAAGGGTCCGGAGTTTTTCCGGGAATCTTGGCCTTACATTCAATGTCTTGATTGGCTGTGTCATGTTTGTATCTTCCTGTTCCTAAAAAATTCTAAAAAAATGAAAATGATATGCATCCAAACCTACATATAATCCAGAACCTGTCACATCCATTGCAAAACGACTGTAAGTCTCTTTATTGATGGGGTCTTCCATAACAAACATATCCCCTTCAGGGAGCCACCTGTCCGGCAATCTTATATGGCCCTGGGCAGGCGAAGAAGAAAAATTGACTATTATAAGCCGCCTTTCATCCCTGTAATGCCAGCACCAGGCCAAAAGATTCATGTGACTTTGATTATCCGGCCAGCCTTCAGTATGACATATTTCCCATTTTCCCTCATGAAAGACAGGATGATTCACTTCTTCAAGAAGTTGCCCTGAAAACCTCCCTATATCCTCCCTCACCTCCCTTTCAGAGGAAAGATCTTTCCCGACATTGTTGTCAGCATGGCAGAATATATCCGCTACAGATACGTCCATATGCACATATCCTGCCTTTATCAGCTTTAACCAGCCCTGTTGACTGAGTTGAACAGGGACATGAACAGTATCTCCTTCAAACTGTCCACTCTGCCATAAACGCATACCTGGCAAGGTTGCATGTATAACCATGACACATTTGATTCTCTCTGGTCCAAAGCACGAAAGGGCTCGTGGCTCATCATGATTTTCCAGAAAACGGAGCATGTTGGTCTGAAATGGTCTGCCAAGGTGTTCCCTGATTCCCTGTATATCTTCCCTGACCATAAGGTCATAGAGCACCTTGTCATACACATAATCAAAGCCGGATTTTACAAGATCTGTTTCCCTGCCCCAGTAGGCCTCTGCAACAAGCGTGCATTCCCTTCCGTCAGATTTTATCCTGTCTATGGCCATGGGCCAGAATTCCCTGTCAGTATCTCCTTTGATCACATCCCCCCATGTCTGACGAAATATATCCTGTATCACAAGCATGGCCATATCACATCTCATTCCATGACAGTATTCACAGATACGGGACATTGTCCGTGCCATCGCATCCTGGGTTTTACCTGCTGTGTAATCCAGTTGGGCAGTATCTGTCCACGGCGGGAAATACGGGTCTTTTCCGTGGGCAATACATGCCCTGTATCTGTCAGTATCAGCAAGAAAATATCCCTCCCTGCAAGCCTGGTATCCTTTTTTGGTGTAATTTATGTAGTATTCAGGACGGGTCCTGATCCATGGATGATCGCATGCGGTATGATTGGGAACAAAATCCAGAATCAGGTATAGCCCATGTTTCTGAAGCCTTTCTTTAAGGGCAACAAGGTCAGTCACTGTCCCGAACAACGGGTCGGGAATATACCTGTAAACAGAATAGGGAGATCCTCCTATATCCTCTATATCAAAGTCGGATATCATGGATTTACATTCCTTGACAAGACCTGACGCTGCCTGTGCCTTTTTACGGGAATACGGACTTCTGCACCACATCCCCATAAGCCAGACAGCATCCATACCTATTTCCTTTATGTGATCCCAGTCCCTGGCCGGTATATCCCTGATGGTAACGGAAACACCTTCTCTCTGGCCTATGGCGGCAAGCCATCCCATAAGATTTATCTCATAGATGTGCGGATTTTTTCTCAGCATCAATCAGGCCCTCCCGTATATCTCTGTCATTCCTTTCAGACGCTCTGTCAGACCGGACGTTAACATCTTCTTTTCAAGCCGCCATTCCCAGTTTCCGTTTGCAGTAGCCGGACGGTTCATTCGTGCATCTTCACCCAAACCCAAAATATCCTGGATCGGGAATATGTTTGTATCTGCAACAGACATCATGGAAAGACGAACAAGATCCTGACCTATGTTTTCAGGTGAAACATCCTTTCCGAGATAGTTGCAGAGATTGGCTTTTGTTTCCACAGAGGCCTCCCTTTCAAACCAGCCTCTTGCCGTATTGTTGTCATGGGTTCCTGTGTACACTATGCAGTTTCGTTCAAGATTGTGAGGGGCATAAGGATTTGAAGGCAGATCATCACCAAATGCAAACAACAGTATCTTCATGCCGGGAAACCCGAAATGTCTTATCACCTCAACAACATCAGATGTGATAACCCCAAGGTCCTCTGCTACAATGGACGCATGTGGAAATTTTTCCCTTACCGTTTTCAAAAAATTCCAGGCAGGAGCCTCAACCCACCGGCCATTTATTGCATTTTCTTCAGAAGCAGAAACCTCCCAATAGGCAACAAGACCCCTGAAGTGATCGATCCTTATCATATCGTACAGCTTAAGGTTGTGACGTATGCGTTCCATCCACCAATAAAAGCCATGCTGTTCAAGCACATCCCAACGATAGACAGGATTCCCCCATAACTGGCCTGTATCACTGAAATAATCAGGAGGAACACCGGCCACTGTTACAGGCATCCTGTTTTCATCAAGATTGAACATCTCAGGATGAACCCATACATCAGCACTGTCATGGACCATATAGATAGGCATGTCTCCAAACATTTTTATGCCACGTTCATTACAGTACTGCTTGAGGCCACTCCACTGATGAAACAAAAGATACTGGGTAAAGTTGATCAACCCGATTCTGTCCTCAAATTTCTGCCTTGCCCACGTAATGGCATCAAAAGTCCGGTCACGAAATTCTGTTGGCCATTGAAACCATGGCTTGCCTCCAAAATGGGCCTTTAGCGCCATAAACAGGGAAAAATCGTTCAGCCAGAATGCATTCTCTTCACAAAATTTTTCAAGATCCCTGAACTGGCCTTCTGCCTTTAATGTCTGATATGCCTTTTTCAGGATATTGTCTTTAAATATGCTGACATTATTATAATTTACCCTGTCAGGATCGGACAATGGAATATCCGTATCCTTGCGCCCGATCCAGCCATCTTTAACAAGCAGTTCCGGACTTACAAGTATGGGATTCATGGCAAAGGCAGAACTGCTGTGATACGGAGAATTCCCATGTGCAATATCCGTGGGGGTCAGGGGTAGTATCTGCCAGTATTTTTGTCTTGTACTACAAAGGAAATCCGAAAAATCATATGCATCAGGTCCAAAATCACCTATCCCATATACAGATGGTAGGGATGTTATATGCAGAAGGATTCCGCTGCCTCGTTTGCCCATGTTTCTCCCCGGATCAGGTTACGTCCATATTGAAAATCTTGCTGTACCATCAACTTGTCTGCAAAGTGCAAAGCCTTCAGCTTTCCAATCATAGACAGGCCCCATGCCAACAGCCTTGTTTTCATGGTATCTTTGACAACAACAGGTGCCTCATGGATTCTGCCCTGACAAAAGAGACCTGTACAGCCTCATATATTTTTGCACAGACCTGTCCCATGAAAAGTCAGCCTTCATACCGTTTTGCATAATACAACGCCACGTGGATGTATTACTGAAAAGATTGCACGCCCTTTTAACAGCGCTGACAAGGGCGTCTGAACGATATGGAACAAACTTGAATCCATTCCCCTGCCCTGTTTTGATGTCAAACTCACTGACAGTATCGTCCAGGCCGCCTGTAGCCCGTACCACCGGAACAGTGCCATATTTTAATGCATACATCTGGGTAAGTCCGCAGGGTTCATATCGCGATGGAATCAGGATTATGTCCGAGGCGGCTATGATCCTGTGAGCAAGAAATTCATTGAAGTCAAGCCTGACCCTGATACGGTCCGGATGGCGCATCGCAATCTGCAGAAGGCGTTTATGAAACTCCTGATTACCTGTTCCCAGGATTACCAATGCCGTATCCATTTGCACAATCTTGTCCGCAGCCGCAATCACAAGATCAATTCCCTTCTGGCTGTCCAGTCTTGTGACCATGGAGAGCAATGGCCTGTTTAACAGGGAATAACTAAGACCTGCTTCCCTGACAAGGTCGAGTTTGCAGGTTTTTTTGCCATTCATGTCTTTATGATTGTACTTTGAAGGGATAAATCTGTCTGTTGCAGGATTCCAGTATTCATATTCCACACCGTTCAGTATGCCATGAAGTGTATCCTTCCTTTTCATAAAGACACCTTCCATACCCATCCCGTATTCGGGTGTAAGTATCTCTTCGGCATATTTCCGGCTTACTGTTGTTATTGCATCGGAGTAGATGATTCCTCCCTTTAACAGACTTATCCTGCCCCAGTACTCAAACCCTTCGATGTGAAAAAAATTGGCTGCAGAAAGACCTGTAACAGAAAATTTTTCCGAGGGGAATATTCCCTGATATCCCACATTGTGAACAGTAAAGACAGATATGGTGTTTTGCAAAGGACCCTGCCTATAAGGGCCTTTGACAAGGGCAGAAACAATACCCGTCTGCCAGTCATGGCAGTGCACAATATCCGGCGAGAAGGAAAGGGCATTGGCAATGCACAGGGATGCATGGCAGAAAAAGGAAAAACGTTCCAGGTTGTCCTGATAATCGCCTCTGGCATCTCCGTAAAGGCCCGGCCTGTCATAAAAGGCCCTGTGGCCTACGAGATAGACCGGCACATTTTCCTGCATACGGGTTTCAAATACATCCGCCCTGTCTGACTGCGTTCCCAAGGGAACAGACATTTTGTGCAACAATGGAGATATGTCCGTACATCTATCCCTGATGGTCTGGTAAAAAGGCAAGACAACACGTACATCTACCCCGAGTTTCTTTAATGCTACGGGTAATGCGCCTGCAACATCGGCAAGACCACCGGTCTTTGCAAAAGGCACAGCCTCCGGTGAGATAAAAAGTATTTTCATGTCCATACTGTGAAATCTTTACAACAGGTTCAATTCTGACCAAATTCAGAGAAGAGAAAAATCCCGGTCACAAAAACATGTTGATAGAGGCTTGGAATTTGAATCTGATCTGTCTGTGTGTATGGAGGATACAGAAACCGGCAGAGGAAAATGCTATGTAAACGCTTAACAACTATACGAGGTTACAGAAGATTGCATGCCCTGCATAAAATGCCCTTTACCTTTGCTGTCCAACCTGCGGGTTTTTGCTGTGCTCTTAATCCTTCCCTCTATTGATTATCCTCTTCCACGGCTTTTATGATTTGGGGATATATACCCGGTATTCCGTAAAGAACACGGTTCCATGATGGAATCAGTGTGCTGCTGTGCATATCCTTTATCTGTTTCCATGCATCCCATAAAAAGCCTCGGAAATGCTTTGTCATCAGCTCTTCATTGTAACGGTCATAATAAAGATCATTAACCTCGGAATCATCGCTGTAGCTCTTTATGAAAGAAAGGGCTGTTTCATAGTAGGATTGGGATATCATATCCACAAATGCATCATCAAGAGGCAGACCATGAGATCTGGCATAATTGAGATAGAACTTTATAATATCCATGACCATTCTGTGCAGACCCTTTTCAGGTTCATCAAGACAGATATCCTGATGCTTGTGTTCATAGTTGGGGGTCAAATCTATCTGGGCAATCTTCTGCGGCATTACACGCTTGAATACCTCTGAAAGGGTGCTGACCTCCAAACCCCAGTCATAAGCTATATTGATGTTTCTTGCCAGCCTGGAAGTGAGGCTGAATTCTCCTGAAAGGGGATAATTGAATGTACGGTGATAACTGAAAAAACGGCTCAACTCATACATGCCCATGTTCCGGGTTATAAGAGTCATTGTGTCGGCAAAGGGGGTCACGAGCAGCCGGGTAACCCTGCCTTTCATGGCCCTTTCTGCAGGAGAGATTCGTGTGTAGTAGCCCTTGCAGAACTCAAAGTCGTTGTTAGGGTTTGCCGTTGGCTCTATCAGCCTTCCAAGGAGGATTCTGTCATAGGTTTTTATGTCGCAATCATGGAGGGCTATTACATCGCTATCTTCCTTTGCAAACATATATCCCAGCGCAATCCATACTGACTGTCCCTTTCCCCTGACACCTATGGAAATCTCTGCGTCTTTGATTTTCCGAAAGATCTCCTGTATCCGCGGCCCCTCAACCCATACTGTTTTCACATCCCTGTCAGATGTTTTCAGTCTTGAAAAAAAATCCCTTGCCTTTTTGAATTCAGATTCTTCAGTTGTTCCACCGAGGGCCACCACAACACTGTGAATATAGTTGACCTGTTCAATATGGTTCAATATGTTGTTCAGAACATCCCCTTCCTGTATTTCTGAATAGAGGCTGGGGAGCAACAGGCTTATATTGATATGGCGTGAATATTCTTCCAGCTTTTTTTCGAGATTTACGAGATATTCCTCTGTATCAAAGGCCTCATACAATGGATGCAGGGTTGTAATGATTCCTTCCTGATGAAAATCTGCCATAGTCTCCCTCTCAACTGTCTGCCAGCAAACAGATAATGGGCACTGACAGGTTTGATGACCGTATGACCCGTCAGTCAGTGTCCATCCGGAAACAGGTTATGGTCAGCACCTGGTTTCCAGACCGTACACCAGATATTATCCGCCTGCTGAAACTGGTTACACTATTTTATTAGCAAAAACCTCAATTTTTCACTATAATCATAACATAAAAGCTCAGTGATGCAAAAGTCATGTTCTGCACCTGATTATCCGCTGATCCTCAGATCCTGTCATCCAGGAGAAAAAATCCATGAAAGATTTGATCGCATTTGTTATGGCCGGAGGAAAAGGCACAAGACTCATGCCCCTTACAAAGGAGAGAACAAAGCCGGCAGTCCCCTTTGGCGGCATCTATCGCCTTATTGATTTCCCGTTGAGCAACTGTATCAATTCCCAGATATACAGAATTGTTGTGCTTCCACAGTATAAATCACAGTCACTGACTGACCACCTTGATGCAGGATGGAATGTATTCAGCCACAGAATTGGTCATTTTTTAAAGATTGTTCCTCCGCAGCAGAGGGTAGGTAAGGACTGGTACCGCGGTACCGCAGATTCTATCCGACAGAATCTGTTCCTGATATATGATTACAAGCCAAAAGACTGCCTGCTCCTTTCCGGAGACCATATATACAAGATGGACTACAGTCTGTTTTACAAGTATCACAGGGAAAATGATGCAGACCTGACCATTGCCCTGCTGGAAATGACGGTTGATTCTGCCCGAAAATTCGGCATTGCCCAGGTGAATAAAAATTTTCGTATAATCGGCTTTCAGGAAAAACCTGCAAAAGACATACAAACCATACCTGGAGACCCTGATCATGTCCTGGCATCCATGGGGATATATATTTTTAAAACCGATGTGCTTGTCAAGATATTGCGGTCCAGCAAATATAACGATTTCGGACGGGATATCATACCCAGGATGCTTTCCTCTTACAGGGTGTACGGATACCCATACCGCAGCAGGAATTGTATTGAAGATTATGTCTATGTAACCTCTGAAGACGGCCAGCGCAATCTCTGCCTGGATCCCTGCACCAAGGATTCCGGATACTGGAGGGATGTGGGTTCCCTTGACGAATACTGGAATGCCAATATGGATCTGACAGGGGTGGATCCATACTTTAATCTGTATGGATCTAACTGGTCCATACACACCTATTCGATAGAGGCTCCACCGGCCAAATTTATCTTCGCCACAGAACGCAAGGAAGGTTACAGGGTAGGCAAGGCCATGGATTCACTGGTTGCCCCTGGATGTATAGTAAGCGGTGTGGTACGCAACAGTGTACTGTCATATAATGTGGTTGTACAAAGTTGGGCGGAAGTAGATGAGTCCGTTATCCTGGACAGGGTTGAAATCGGGCGAAACTGCAAAATCAGAAAGGCCATCATAGACAAGGACAACATTATTCCGGCATACACAGAAATAGGTATAAACCCCGTTGAGGACAGAAAGCGCTTTACCGTAAGCCCACGGGGCATTGTGGTCGTTCCAAAAGGTTTTTTCGGGAAGAAAACAGCTTCAAGATTCCTGTCTGAATCATGATCTGTTATACAGCACCTGTCCTCAAACAAGACAGGTTGCTGATATCAAGGTATGTGAAACCTGGAACATAAACCGGGCAATTTGCCTCCGGATTTAGCCTGTCTTTTGTATCAGCTCAATAACAGGGGGATAACAGCGAATGTAGCACCGGGGCAGGAGGATTTCTCTCCCGTTCCCATTTATTGAGCTATCACTGTCTTTTTTCTGTCTGTGCCATTAAAGACCTGATCTCTTCTGTTTCAAGGTGCCTGTACTCTCTTACCTTCAGATTGCCAAGCTCAAGGGTTCCAAATCCTATACGAATCAGATGAACAACTCTGTATCCCACGGCTTCCAGCATACGTCTTACCTGCCGTGTCCGACCCTGGTATATGGTCATCCTCAAAACACTCTGTTTTTCGTTCGCCACAACAACAGCGACCTTTGAACGACCGCTTGGACCGTCTTCAAGCAACACTCCCTTCTGCAGTCTGTTGACGGCATCCGGAGTTATCCTGCCTGCCACAATAACCTTGTATGTCTTTGGTACCCTGTAACGGGGATGAGTCAAACGATAGCACAGGTCACCATCATTGGTAAGCAACAGAAGTCCCATTGAATCAAAATCAAGACGTCCCACGGGAAACAACCGTTGGGGTATGTCCCTGACGAGGTCTGTAACCACAGGCCTGCTGGCAGGATCACTCAGGGAAGATATGTATCCAAAAGGCTTGTTAAGCATCAAGTATATCCTGTCAAACGGGCAAGGTATCTTGTTCCCGTCAACTGTTATGGTATCCCTGCCCCATACCGCCCTGGATCCTGCCTGTGTTACCAGGGTATTGTTTACTCTGACACGACCTGCCTTTATCCACTCATCCGCCTTGCGTCTGGATGTCAGTCCGGCCAGGGATAATATCCTGTTCAGTCTTTGTGGCTTAACATGTTTTTGCAATGCAAATGACCCTTCCTGTAACATGCACATACAATTAAACCTTTCGGGCAAGGCTCAAAGCCCTGCAGCATCCCGCACTTCTGCCATTGTCTGTTTCGCAATATCCCTTGCTTTCCGGTTGCCTTGTATAATGATATCTTTGACCCTGTCCGGATCAGATTCAAGCGCCCTTCGTTTTTCCCTGACAGGTTCCAGGGCCTTCTGCAGGTTTGCTGCCATCATCTTTTTACAGTCCACACATCCTATCTTTGCTGCAAGACAGTCCTTTTTGATACCTTCAACAGTATCCGGATCTGTGTACATCTCATGAAACGAAAACACATTGCATATTTCCGGATTGCCAGGATCTGTTTTGCGTGCTCTTTGCGGATCTGTTATCATCTGACTCACCTTACGCCTGATTTCTTCGTTTGTATCTGTCAGGTAAACAGAGTTGTCATAGCTCTTGCTCATTTTCCTTCTGTCTATTCCCAAAAGCTTTGACGTAGGAGCAAGAAGGGTATCCGGAACAGGAAACACCTTTCCATAAAAATGATTGAAGCGTCTTGCTATCTCTCTTGTTAACTCTACATGAGGGGCCTGATCTTCCCCCACAGGCACACCATTTGCCTTGTACATCAGTATGTCCGCAGCCTGCAGCACAGGATAACCAAGAAAACCGTAAGTGCGCAGATCCTTTTGCTTAAGTTCCCGAATCTGGTCTTTATATGACGGATTCCTTTCAAGCCATGGCAGAGGAGTAATCATGGATAATATCAGGTACAGTTCTGCGTGTTCCTTAACAGCAGACTGAATAAACAGGGTCGCTTTTTCCGGATCAAGACCCGTGGATATCCAGTCCATAACAATACCATCGGTACTCTTCTGAATAATTTCTGGATGAGAGTATTCGCTGGTAAGCGCATGCCAGTCAGCTACAAAGAAAAAGCATCTATATCTGGACTGCAGCTCTTTCCAGTTCAAAAGCACCCCGTGAAGATGGCCCAGGTGCAGTTTTCCTGTGGGACGCATTCCGCTTACAATTCGTTTTTCCTTCATTGTGTTACTCCCTGCTTCATTTTTCTGTTGATGAACCGGACTGTACTGTTTAAGCCCGGCCCTTCCAGATGTCTCCTGGCATGGATTACCGATTGAATGTTTGCAGTCTTTCCTTAACAAAATTCATTTCATCTTCCCAGGTCTCTATTTCATTGTTCAGTTTAGCCTCAAGAACCTTTTGAAATATTTCACCAAACCTGGGCCCAGGTTTTAAACCTATGGATATCAGATCCTTGCCTGTAATATGCAGCCTGACATCTTTCAACTTTGTAAAATAATGTGATATTAACCGTTTTACGGAATCCTTTCCAACCCTTGCCATCATATACAGCAAGGCCTCTGTATCAAAGGTCTCAAACAGTTTATATACCCTATAGTTATCCATGGCGGATTTTTCAAGCTGGACAACAACCCTGTCTATGGCTTCTCTCTGAACAATTGTTTTTTCTGTTTCCTTGTCACCCAGCCCCAGCTTGTTTGTCAAATCCCTTAACGTGGACATACTGCACAGATGCGTAAGTCCATACCAATATACCTTCCATGGATCAAAAAGATCTTCACGGTAAAGAAGTCTGTACCATGCAATGGTCTTTCTTATCTCCAACAAAACAGATTTCACTTCCTCTGTAAACTTTATTTCAGGAGAAACAAACGGGAGCAGATCAAGCTGATCCATTCTTTCAATGGCCATTACCGGGTCATGTTCTTTCAGAATAAGAATCAGTTCATTGTATAAACGCTTGTCCTCAATATTTTTAAATGCATTTATCCGGACAGCGTTTTTTATCAATGCAAGAGTGAATTTTCCTATCTTGAAATTAAAACGTTGTTCAAATCTTACTGCCCTGAATACCCGGGTAGGATCTTCAACAAAACTCAGATTGTGCAACACCCTCAAAACCTTTTCCCTGATGTCCCTCTGTCCTCCGAAATAGTCGATCAATACTCCGAAATCTTTTGTATTCAGTTTTATTGCAAGGGTATTTATGGTAAAATCCCTGCGCATAAGATCCAGTTTTAGTGAACTGCTCTCTACTATAGGGAGGGCACCGGGGGATTCATAATATTCCATTCTGGCAGTAGCCACATCCACCTTAAAACCATCAGGAAAGACAAGTACCGCAGTACGAAATTTGCTGTGAGTTGTTACCCTGACATCATGATATTTTGCAAATGCGCGGGCAAATTTTATTCCATCGCCTTCAATCACAATATCCACATCCATATTGTTCTGCCCCAGCAGCACATCCCTGACAGGGCCTCCCACAAGATAGGCATTGTATTTTAATGAGTCTGCAACTTTTCCTGCCTGTTGCAGAAAGGCGAATATTCTTTCAGGAAGCTGTCTTTTGAGAATGGCAGCCATATCCTTTTGGCGTTTGAACTGTGAGGAGGGTCTTGAATCATACAGGGTCTCCGGTAAAACAGAATTGCCTATGAGTATGTTCAGTATGTCTGTCCTTGTTATTACACCTGCAATCCTGTCATCCTGTACCACAGGCAAGACACGTAATCTGTTACGGATGATCAGATCCTCCACTTCCTTAATGCCTGCCTCAGGAGAAACAGTGACAAATTCGATATTCATGTAATCGCTTACCTTGATATTTCCCAGACCAAAAAATATCGCCTTTTCAATAACCTGCCTGGTAATATATCCTTTTATCCTCTCCGACCTATCGGTAACTATAAGGACATTTATATTGTATCTTGTTATAAGACGGTCCGCCTCTTTTATCGTATCATCAGTATATATCCTGATAACAGGGGCAGACATTATGTCCCTGGCATGCTTGTCGGCATTGATATGGTTCTCTAAAAGATCTGTCAGCATCTTTTCAACCTGAACAATCGTCTTGTCCTTTATAGTAGCTGATGCCGCATATGGATGGCCCCCACCGCCAAAGGCCCTTGTTATTTCTGCCACATTCAGATCATCGGTTCTGCTCCTTGCGATAAGATACACACGGTCTGCCATTTGGGCGACAATAAAAACCACATTAAGGTTTTCCATATCCATGAATTTGTGTGCAAGAAGGGCAAGATCACCAATGTATTCATCTCTGATAACCTTGCTGATTACCACTTCAAGGCCATTTATCACCCTTGCGGTGGCAGACCTGGTAATGTCATTAAGAAGCCATACCTGTTCAGCCGTCATTTCCCTGGTAAGCATATCCGCCACAACATTATGATCTGCGCCCTGTTCAGCAAGCCAGGCAGCAGCCATGTAGTCTTCGGGTGTTGTAGAAGAAAAGGTAAACGATCCTGTATCTTCATGAATACCAAGGCACATAATGGTTGCTTCATAAGGTGAGACTTCAAGTCCCCTGTCTTTTATAATTCCTGTAAGGATTGCCGTGTTTGATCCGGTCTTGCGTACAATTTCCACATCTCCATGAATGTCATCCTGTGATTCAGGATGATGGTCATATATGTGAATTTCAACGTCTTTTTTATCAACAATCCCGGCAAATTTTCCTATTCTGCCTTTTTGTCGGGTATCTACAATGATAAGTCTTTTGATTTTTTCAAGGTCGATATGTTTTATCTTTGTGAAATTAAAAAGGTAAGAGGCTGAATGGAGGAAAAAGTTTCTAAGACCTTTTTCCTGTGCGCCTGGGAAGGATAACATTGCCCGTGGGTACAGTTTTTTTGCCGCAATCATGGAGGCCAGGGCATCAAAATCTGCATTAATGTGGGTAGTGATTACTTCTTCTGTGTCTGTATCACTGTTTCTGCCGGATCGCTCTTCTGCGATATTTGTTTTCTCCATAAGTAACTGTATTATCAGACAGTGCCCATCCACGGATCAGTTTACTGAGACCTGACAGTGACAGAACCGCCTTGCAGACAGGCAACAATTAAAATTCTGGATCCGGCCTATCCGGTTACAAGGCCATCAAGCACATAAATTGACCAATTGACCATATTAATCAGCGCCCATCCACAGAGGAATTCTGGCACCCTGGAAGTTTCCGGTCCAGAGACGGATTTTTGCTCAAAAGCAGGAAAATCAAGGGCACAAACATGTATTTCAGTTACACTGCACAAGGAATACCGCAAATTGACGCAGAGATTACGGAGCCATGACATTTATGAATAGAAACTGATTAGGGAAAGGGGGCATTCGTATCAGAGCCCAATAAAACGGGACAAACATGCGCAACTTTTTTAAAAAGTCACACCCTTTTCCCAGGAAGAATTTCCGACATCCTCTATTGGACTGTTACCGATGTTCTACAGACCTTTCAGCCTTTCTTCAGTTTCCTGTCTTTTTTTGCACTCTATGCATAAAGTAGTAACCGGCCTGGCATCCAAGCGCTGTCTGGAAATATCTTCACCGCATAGTTCACAGATACCATAAGTGCCATCTTCAATTCTTTGCAATGCCTCTTTGATTTTCTTTATAAGCTTTCTTTCTCTGTCTCTGATTCTAAGCTCAAAATTTCTGTCAGATTCAAGGGTTGCCCTATCTGTCGGATCAGGAAATTTCTGCTCCTCGTCAGTCATAATACTTACAGTTTTATTGGCCTCATCCAAAAGCTCATCCATACGCTTTGTAAGCAGTTCCTTAAAATATTCCTTGTCCTTTTTTGTCAACATCTTCTTTTGGAGTCTCCTGTTAAATCATCTTTTTCCACAGAGATTTTTTCTTTTTTCCCTTGCCTGTCTTCTCTGTTTCACGAAATGCATACAATAACTCTTTTTGACGCTGAGTCAATTTTTTTGGAATCCTGACATCCACCTTTACAAACAGATCTCCTCTTTTATCCCTGTTTCTGATGTCCGGCATTCCCTTGCCTGCGATCTTTATAACATCACCGGGCTGGGTTCCTTGAGGTATTTCCATTTCATGCCCATGCTCTTGATCTTCAATAGAAGGTACGGCTATTTTATCACCAAGTGCTGCCTGAACAAAGGATACAGGTATTTCACAAAAAAGGTTGTTACCCTCCCTGCTAAAGAAACTGTGCTGTTCTACGTGTAAAACTACATACAGATCACCATTGGGACCCCCATGTTCTCCAGGCTGCCCTTCTCCTCTCAGGCGCAATTGAGATCCTGTTTCCACTCCCGGCGGTATCTTGACAGCAATCTCTTTTTTTACTCTGATCCTGCCCCCGCCATTACAGTCAGGGCATGGATCCGTTATTATTTGCCCCTGTCCATGACATCTCGGGCATGTTGAACTGATCTGAAAAAAGCCCTGCGATCTGTACACCTGACCTCTGCCCTGACATGTTGGGCATGTCAAAGGACGTGTACCAGGCTTAAGCCCGGTACCACCGCATGTATGACAGTGCTCAAGCCTTTGGAATACAATCTGGTCTTCTTTGCCGTAGAAGGCCTCTTCCAGTGTGATTTTCATATCATATCTAAGATCCTGTCCTTGACGGGACCGTTGTCTTCTGCTGCTCCTGCTGCCAAAACCAAAAAAATCTTCAAATATATCCCCGAAATTGGAAAAAACATCTTCAAATCCTGAAAAGCCTCTGTAACCTCTGCCCTCAAGGCCCTCATGACCAAAGGTATCATAAATCTGTCTTTTTTCACTGTCACTTAATACAGCATAGGCTTCTGCGGCCTCTTTAAATTTGGCCTCTGCTTCAGGATTCCCCGGGTTCCTGTCCGGATGATACTTCAGTGCCAGTTTTCGGTAGGCTTTTTTAATCTCCTCTACACCTGCAGTCTTATGTATGCCTAAAATTTCATAGTAATCTATTTTTTCCATTGTCGGTTGTCCTGATATATCTTAATATCTGTCTTTTTATAAAACGGTTCCTTGCTCAATGTTTCTTGCCATATTAACGTTATACAAGGATTTATAAGGATTCCCTCAGATTGCATATCAAAAAGCAGGATATTCATATATGATCAAACAAAAAAAGGCACACAGCCGGAAGGATGTAACAAAAAAGCTTTTGTGGATGGAAATTCAACAGTGCTCAAAATCTTATTTATGAACAAGCACCAGATTAACATTACATAAAAAATCTTTCATCAAAAACTGAAGCACCAAATTCATGGTTTATATGGTTCTGGACAGATACTACAAAGACGTCAACATTTCTTATCTACCGGCTGTATCATGATTCTGTCTGTTCCTGATCTGCCTGACTTTCAACCAGGTCTTCGGGCGGTTCAGACAAATCCGCTGCTGCAGTGTTTTCATCCAGACTAACAGCGGATGTTGCAGATAAGGTTTTTGTCTCCTGTTCCTCCTTGTTCTGAACAAACACCTTGCCTGCTGCAATTTCCCTCAAGGCAACAACAATATCTTTATTATCACATTCCACCAAAGGTTTTTCACCTTTTTTTAACTGACGAACCCGTTTTGCAGCCAAATGAATAAGCTCAAACCGATTATTTACTTTTTTCAAACAGTCTTCAATGGTAACTCTTGCCATAAGCTATTTTCTCCTGAAAAGGCCCTTAAACCAACCCTTCAAATAAGACAAACTTTGTTTTATATCACTAAACACAACAAATGTCAAACATGCAATTCTGGCCAATTTCCCGAACAGGTCCCTTTTTCACTGCCCATACCAGAGTAATGATACAGGTAAACATACATGACAGACTTGCAAGGCAAATCATAAAAACCGTTCAATGATTCTTCAAACAGCTTTAAAAAAATCATCAACGTTTCAGGAGAAGGATACCTCCAGGCACCTGATCCTGAAACGGCTGTCCGGATAAACAGAGCCAGAACATGAAGTATAAAACCAACTGACTGGCAATATTCAAAAGTGCCAGAATGAACACAGTTCCAGGACCAATGCAAACAGTTTTTTGTATTGAACGCACTGAAGAGGTTGTGGCATCATAAGGCAAAAACATTTCGTTTTTCTATGGGTGGAGGATATGATCTTGAAAGAAATTCTTGTTGTTTATCATTCCCAAACCAATCATACACACAAAATGGCACAGGCTGTATTCAACGGGGCCAGCTCAATAAAGGGGATACAGACCACCCTGAAGAGGGCCAATGAAACCGGTCCTGACGATCTGTTAAGATGCAGCGGTCTGGCAATAGGTTCACCAGAATATTTTGGATATATGTCTGGCATGATCAAGGACATGTTTGACAGAACATATGAAGACACTCATGACAAAAAAGAGATGTTCAGAAAGCCATATGTACTTTTTATAAGCGCCGGAAACGATGGGACAGGGGCACTGAATTCCATCAGGCGAATACTTAAAGGATACAGGTTAAAGGAGGTGTATGAGCCTGTAATTGCCAAAGGGGAGACAGACAACACAGTGCTGGACCGGTGCGAGGAACTCGGAAAGGTAATTGCCGCAGGATGTGAAGCAGGAATATATTGAAAATCACGTCTCGCTGTTCTCAACAAAAGGGAGTGAAATCTCATACTCAACCATGCTTTTGCATTCATTAAGATCTGCCTTGATAGTACCTCCATGTTTGTTAATCAGGGCCTTCATAATAGAAAGGTCAACTGTATCTAATATCATTGGTGAGGTAGTAAAGGGATAAAAACAGGCCTTGATATCGTCGAGGGGTACGCTTTTAGCCGGATATGATATTGTCAGTTTGAAGTTTCTGCCTTCCCTGCCGGTATAAACTGACAGGGTTGCACCTCTTTCCATCTGATAGATTGCGTTTTGAAACAGGGTTATAAGGCCCTCTTTCAGCTGCACGTAATCCACAGAGACCATAGGAAGACCAGGTGTTAACCGGGATACTATTTTTACATCTTTTTCCAGGCCTCCTTTTTTTATGGCCTCTATTGTTTCCCTGACCAGCTGGTTGGGATCAGCAGGGGCCATTTCAAGTTTTATCGGATGCATGTAACTCAGAATCATGCGCAGAATGGCTTCAAGTCTGCCTATCTCCTGAATGATGATTTCCACCTTGTTCCGGTTAGGATCAGATGGAGACATTGACCTTAAAAGCCGCCTGGCAAAACCGCCTGCAGACATCAACGGATTTCTGATCTCATGGGCCAATCTGGCAGAAATTTCTGCCACGGTTTTCAGGCCTTCGGCCTGCACCAGCTGTTCCTGGAGTTTTACCCTGTCTGTAACATCCATTATAATACCATCCACACTAACGGTTATATTTGATGAACGAAAGGGTATTGCATGGTCCATTACATATACAAGGTGTCCCTTTTTATGTCTGATCCGGTATTCGGTAACAACTTCCTTTCCATCCTTGAGGCTTTTTTTCTTTAACTTGCTAACCCATTCACGGTCCTCATCATGTATCCTTTTTACCCACAGCCCGGAATCCTTGAAAAAATCAACAGGGCTGTATCCTGATATTTCTTCTACAAACTCATTTACAAATATGATTTTACCATTTTGTCCCAGACGATAGACCACAAGCGGAACATTTTCTACCAGGGTCCTGTACTTTTCTTCAGATTCAATAAGTGCCTCCGTACGTTCCTGAATCCGTATCTGGGCCCGTTTGTAGTCTGTAATATCACCACTGTAAATAGCAACCTGTGTAAGGTTCCCCTCATCATCAAAGGCAGGAAAAATATTATGATCATAGTACCTGCCCTTGTAATGGTCCTCAAAACGCACCTGCCTTTTTGTCCTGATGGCTTCAAGAACCTTTTCCTTACGGTATGTTCTCAGTTCAGGGGGAAGAAGATCAAAGATATTCTTTCCTACAAGCTCCTTGGGTGATTTCTTAAACCGTCTTGCGGCCTCTTCATTAATTGCAAGAATAGCAAAATTGGGATCTATAAGCAGGGCAGATTCTGTCGGGGCGTTCAAAAGGGCTATAGCAGTCCGTTCGCTGTTGCGTAATGCCTCTTCAACCCTTTTTCTTTCTGTTATATCCCTTGATTCAGGTATAAGGAATGTTACCTGTCCATACTCATCTTTTACAGGATTAAGAGAGAAATCCCCGCAAATTATATCACCATCAACAGCAGGATGGGTGACTTCAAAACGCACAAATTTTCCTGTTGCAGCAGTTTTTATGGCCTCCTGCAGTTTCTGCTGAATCTCCGGAGAATGTGTCCACCATGGTGTTTTCCAGAACGGTTTACCTATTACATCCGGTTTTGCTGCCCCTACAAAATCAAGAGCAGCCCTGTTGACATCTATGAGTGTCCCGTCAGGTGCCAGCAGAGCAACAAACTGGAACATATGGTCAATCATAATACGGGCAGTATCCACATCAGCCTGTACAATATTACCTTTTTTATCTTTGGGAATACCCTGTTTATGTTCTTTTTTTGCCCTGTGCTCTGCCTTTGTCTTTCCTGATTGCCCGGACATGGAAAGGCTCCTCCTATGTTTTTTCGGGACTGTCTGAAAATGGCCTGAAGCCCCTGCACTGCACAAAGCGGCATAAACCGCATTCAGAATCTGTTACGTGCAACATGGATCATTATAAAGCGTCATATTATTATATGCAAACATAATCAGTTTCCATCCATAAATGGCCACATTCCGCATTTCCTGTACAAGCGCCAGAATATATATCTGTGCTCCTGATTTTTCTGATCTTGCGTAAAATCCCCCTTTTCCGGATTAAAAACTTCATGGATGCCAAACTTAATTTCGGGCATTAACCGGTTTGCAAATCGATTTATCGGTGCTATATATGGAAACAAGACAATACAGTATTGATGCCAACAGCACATTTTAAGGTGAAAATGCAAAATTGAATGTATTCAAGCATCTGATTATGCTATTGATAACAAGATACGCTGTAACTGTCATTATTTGAGTGATTTTCCAACTCTTTACCCTTTACAAACCCCATGATTTTTTATAGCCATTTTTTTGTCAGAATCTGTTGGACAAGTCTGTTTTCTGCCATACACAGATATTTTTCATAATCCCGTCACCTGTCCGGGTGCCAACACACATATGCAGAAAGGACATCTGCATGCCTTTGCACACCCCCTCTTACTGCAGGGCCAAGGCACATGGAATTGATACGGTAACAGATCTTGTGCATCTGAAAGCCGGAAATCAAAAAAGCAAAACCCGGCACATGATAGGCAACAGGCATTGAAAACTGCACAGTATCGAGATACTGATCTGTGTGAGGGCAACACTCAGACCTGAAGGAGACCGCCATGATCCATATTGAAAATCTCACAAAATACTACCGTGACTTTTGTGCAGTAGATCACCTCAATATCGATATTGACAAGGGGGAAATTGTAGGGCTTCTGGGACCCAATGGGGCGGGCAAGACCACGACACTGAAAATGCTGACCGGATATTTCTCTCCTACAGAAGGAGATATAAGAATCAGGAATATCAGTATGAGTGAAAAGCCATTGGAGATCAAAAAGATGATTGGCTATCTTCCTGAATCATCCCCATTTTACCATAATATGCTGGTATATGATTATCTTTTGTATGTTTCAGAAATCAGGGGGATTCCTTCTGACAAAAGATTTGATCGGCTTCAATATCTGTCTGATCTGTGCGGACTTTCAGAAATTATGCACAAGGCCATAGGGGAACTGTCAAAGGGTCTTAACCAGCGTGTTGGTCTGGCACATGCCATGATGAGTGACCCTGAAATCCTGATACTGGATGAACCTACTCAGGGTCTTGACCCCAACCAGATTGCAGAAATTCGCAACCTGATCAAAAAGATCAGCAGAAAAAAGACCATCATTTTTTCAACCCATATCCTTAGCGAGGCAGAGGCTACCTGTAACAGGATTATCATTATAAACCAGGGAAAAATCGTTGCTGACGGTAAAAAGGATGAAATAAAAGAGGTAACAGGAAACACAACATCCATACATCTGACACTGACAAATGCAAATGCTGAGGATGTATTCAAGGAGTTGAAAACGATTGACGGGGTTGACAATGTCCGGGTTGAAAAACAGACAGATGAATCTGCCATTTCTGTTGTTATAACATACCCTGCAACAATTGATTTGCGGAAAGCTGTTTATCTTAAAATTAAATCCATGGACTGGATCATCCTCAGTTTTTTTCAGAAAAAACAGACGCTCGAGTCAATTTTCCGTAATTTGACTCTGGAGCCTTGCAAGGAGAATTGATATGCAGCAGTTTATATCTATCCTGAAAAAAGAGCTTGCAGACTATTTTTTTTCTCCGATTGCCTACATTGTAATTGTAATATTTCTTTTTGTAACAGGATGGCTGTTTTTTTCCACCTTCTTTCTGTTTAATCAGGCTACCATGAGAAATTTCTTTTCACTGCTGCCTGTTATCTTTTCATTTGTAATGCCAGCTATCACCATGCGCCTTTTTTCTGAGGAACTGCATCAGGGCTCCTATGAGATCCTGGTCACCCTGCCTCTTACACATCGCGATATCATTGTCGGCAAGTTTGCCGCTGCTGTAGTAATGACAGTAGCCATGCTGCTTCCTACCGTAGCGTATCCGGTTAGCATAAGTTTTATGGGTGACCTTGACTGGGGACCGGTTATAGGCGGATATATGGGCGCTGTGTTACTTGGAGGGACCTTTTCGGCAGTGGGCCTGTTTGCATCATCATTGACAAAAAACCAGATAGTTGCCTTTATTGTCAGCACCCTGATCTGTATCTCCATAACGCTTGTAAACGAAATGCTGTTTTTCTTTCCGACACAGGTATTAGATATTGTTCAGTACCTTTCTGCCGGTTTTCATTTTCGTAATATATCAAAAGGGATTCTGGATTCCCGTGATATTATATATTTTGTCAGTGTAATCTTTATCAGCCTGTATGCCACACGCCTGTCACTTGCACATAAGAAATAAGGAGAATACGGCATGAAGGGAACAAAACAAACCGAGCCTTATATAAAATTCATTTTTTATATTGTTGTTGTGATATTGATCAATATTGTTGGTGTTTCCCTGTTTTTTCGCGCAGATCTGACCCATAATCATGTATACACACTGTCTGAAGCCAGCAAACAGGCAGTAGCCAGCCTCTCTGAACCCCTGACTATTGATCTCTTTTTTTCAGAAAATCTTCCCGCCCCGTACAATGGCACAAAACGCTACCTCAAGGATCTTCTTGAAGAATACAGCATATATGCGAAACAGCCATATTTCAATTACCGGTTTTATAATGTCAGTTCAATGGAAGAGGGCGGAGGAAAAGAGGCTGAAAACAACAGGAAACTGGCCGAAAGCTATGGCATCAGACCTGTACAGATACAGGTTCTGGAACAGGATGAAGTAAAATTTAAAAAGGCCTATATGGGGCTTGTAATAATTCACGGAAATCTTGTAGAAAAACTTTCGCCTGTCACATCCACGGACGGACTTGAATACAAACTGACAACAACGATTCAAAAACTGAACAACAAGATAAGCCGGCTATTGAATCTGCATGACAAAATCAATGTCCGCCTGATTATGTCATCATCTCTTGTAAAGGTATCTTCTCTCATTGGATTGAACGATCTGCCCGGACTTCCCGAAAAGATGAAACAGATTGTGGAAAAGATGAACAGGAAAAACTATAACAAGTTCAAATATGAGTATGTAGACCCTAAACCCTCAGAGATACAAGAGCTGCGGAAAAAATACAGGATTATGGCACTCAAATGGCCGGAACTCGCCTCAAAAGGTATTTCTGCCGGTGAGGGACTGATAGGTATAACAGTGTCCTACAAAAATAAAAGCCGGACAATAAACATACTCAATGCATACAGCATCCCCCTGTTTGGAACCCAGTACAAACTTGCAGACTTGAGCTCCATTCAGGATCTTATTAATGGAGTGGCAGACACCCTGATCGGCATCAACATGAATCTTGGATACATGGCAGACCATGGCACTGTACCGTTATACGCAGGCATGAACAATATCCGAACCCTCCTGTCCCAAAACTATACATTGAACAGTATACAGTTGACCGACAAGGGGATTCCCGCAGGCCTAAACTGTCTTGTCATAGCGCATCCGACCGAAAAATTCAGCGATTATGATCTGTATCAGATTGATCAGGCCCTTATGCGGGGGACAAACATAGCGGTTTTTACAGATGCCTTTAAGGAGATACGCCCAACCAGCAGACAGCAGGCCTTTATGGGATCACAGTATCGGCCCCTTGACACGGGTCTTGAAAGGCTCCTGGATTATTATGGCCTACATATCAACAGGTCCTATGTGATGGATAAAAACTGTTATAAACAGCCTCTTTCCCAGAACAGCGGAGGAGGAGAAAGGCCTATCTATTTTGCCCCTATTATAAAGGACAAAAACATCAATCATGAACTGCCTTTTATGCATAACATCAAGGGCCTGATAACCCTGAAAAATTCTCCTGTCACAGTGGACAAAAAGACTGTCAGAAAAAACGGCCTGAAATATTATACGCTCTTTTCATCCTCTGATGAGTCATGGGAGGTGAAGGAAATGATCAATCTGAACCCAATGTTCATACAACCTCCTGCGTCAAAGGACAGATTTGCTAAAAGGCCTCTTGCCTGTCTGATTGAAGGCAAATTTACGAGTTACTTTAACGGAAAGCCTATACCCGAGAAAAAAACTCATGACACCAGGACAGGGAAAGACAAAAACACAGACAGTAAAAAGGCCGCCAAAAAGGGTAAGGGGGGAAAAGAGAAACAGTCCCCCCTGAAGATAAAGAACGAAGCCGCATTTATTTCCCACGGCAGGCCTGCCATGCTGGCAGTAATAGGTTCTTATGCCCTCCTTAAAGACAACATGATAGATTCAGGGGGAAGGTCACCCAATTCAATGTTCGTTCTGAATCTTATTGATGCCCTGAACCATCGCACTGATCTTGCTGTTATGCGCAGCAAGGTTCAGCGCTTTAATCCCCTTAACGAGGATATAGACCCTTCTGTAAAGGAACTCGTCAAGCTGATAAATATCGCAGGGCTCCCTGTTCTCGTTATTCTTGCAGGGCTTGTTGTGTGGTGGCGCCGCAGGGCCAGAAAAAAACGCATTCAGGACATGTTCATGGATAGAAACAGGAAAAAGGCATAAGAGTAAAGGAGCATAATATGAAGATATCAAAAGAATATGTTATCCTTGCTGTTATAATAATTCTCCTTGCAGGGTATCTTGTTTTTAAAAAGGGCAACGGAACTCATTACAGATTGCCGGATCTGCCTGAGCTGCCGGTCTCTGACGTTACTGAACTTACTGTGAAAAAAGGAGATGTAACTGTTGATCTGAAGAAAAAAGATAACAGATGGGTTATTATGCCGCAGATGTATCCTGCAGACAAAAACAAGGTTTCGGATATGCTCAATGCGGCAGGTTCACTGTCTCTTACAGCCCTTGTGTCAGACAGGGGAGATGATCCTGTTTTTTCTCTTGACCCTGACAACAGGATTCATGTGACAGTCCTGAAAAATGGCAAAGTTATTCGCTCCTTTTACATCGGCGGTGTAGCACCTTCATACCACCACACCTTTGTAAGGCTTAACAACAGCAAATATGTGTATCATGCAAAGGGAAATCTGAAAAGCGTGTTTGACACAACGGTTGATGATCTCAGAGACAAGACTGTTTTTGCCTTTAACATGTCAAACATAAAAGAGATCAAGATTGCAAAGGGAAAGGATGTAACAACCCTGCACCTGTCAAGGCAGAAAACAAACAGCAAAGAACATGAAAATCATAAAAAAAAGGATATACAGGCTGTCAAAACCGGTCGAAGTGTGTATGTATGGAAAGACGACAGTAATGGAAAGACCGTTGACCGGAAAAAGGTAAAAAGGCTGCTTATGCAGTTGTCTGATCTGAAGTGCCGGTCATACATACAGGGCAAGGACAAAAAAGACTATTTGCATCCCATCTGCACCATAACCCTGAAAGGGGACAAGGAATATACCCTTTCCATCTTTGGTCCCACAGATAAAAAAGCATTCTTTTATCCTGCTGTAAGTTCTGAAAACCAATATCCATTTGTCCTGTCAAAGTATACGGCAGAGGAAATCATAAAAGGTCTGGATTAGTCCTCATCCATGATTAGTACTCATTCAGAAACAGATTCTGGTCACTATCCGGTTTCAATCCAAAGATAAAATATCTTTTTACAAGATCAAGGGAATCAAAGGTGCAAAACCGTACAGACCTCCTGCAGGGAATCCGCAGAGTGACACCAAGGCTGCGCAAAAAATATCCAATGGATAAAAATCATGGCTATTTGCTGCTCAGAGCAGAGACCTGGAAACCGGGAAAAAGGCAGTGTGCAGCATATGCTCAAAGACCATATGCGCATAAAAAATCATGATAGAAGTAATCATTATAGGTTCAGGAACAGGCGTCCCTTACATAAGGAGGGCAGGTCCTGCCGTTTGTATGAAGACAGGTGAACAGACATTGCTCATAGACAGTGCAGCAGGAACATTGAGGCAGTTGTCTGTGGCAGGTATACCTTATGACAGTATTGATACCATACTGTATACACACATGCACCCGGATCATACAGGAGAGTTTGTACCATTTGTCTTTGCCACACATTATCCGGGATATTTCAGGGTGTCTCCTGTCACTATCATTGCCTGTGAGGGGTTCGGGGAGTTCAGGGCAGGGTTGAGACATGCATTTGGAAAATGGGCAGAGCCAAAACCGGGTACAGTTGTCTTTAAAGAAATGCCGGCTGGAGTGGAATCAGCAATGCTGCTTCCTCCCCTTACTGTACGTAGCACCCCGGCTGTACATACACCGCAGAGTCTGTCATATCGTATTGAAACACCGGATGGGAAGTCAGTTGTCTTTTCCGGAGACACCGATTTCTGTACTGCATTGACAGACCTTGCACAGGATGCAGACCTTTTGGTTTCTGAATGTTCTGCCCCTGAAGGTCTTAAAATCCCCGGACACCTTACCCCTTCCGAGGCCGGCAGGATTGCGCAGGATGCAGGGGTAAAACGGCTGTTGCTCACCCATCTGTATCCCAACTGTGACAAACATGACCTTGTTACCCCGTGCAGCAAGGTTTACAATGGCCATATTATCGTAGCAGAAGACCTCATGCGCCTGGTCTTCTGAATAATCCTGCAACAAATATCTCTATCTGTGGACAGATGTCACTCCAAGACCCGCCTGTCCAAGGACTTTTTTATCCTGCAGGGAATACCTTTCAGATTTGGTGTGCCAAAGGCCTTTCCCAGTTTCTTTACAGATGTAAGCATGTTAAAATTGGATGTTTTCCATCCCTCATCCCCTGATGATGCAAACCACCATCCATAAGATGCAGATACCACACCGTCTCTGATCTTTTCTGTAACCCTTGCAAATTGCCATATCCTGCCATTTGCTGTTTCAATGATGATTTTATCGCCATCCTTTATGCCATACATTGCGGCCGTAGCCGAATTGATTTCTACCTCTGGTCTTGGCGCAAATCTTCTTAAGCGTGTGAGCCAACGATAGGATGAATGCAGGTAATAGGGGCTTTTTGCACTGGTCAGAACAAGGGGAAAAGCCTTGTCCTGACCATATAAAGTTGTTGCCTGCGGCAATGAAGACATTCCAAGTCTGTCTGCATGGCTCAGACAGAGCTCAACCTTGCCGGATGGGGTTCTGAAGCCCTTTGACATATATTTTCTGAAAGCATCATCCCCCTTGAGATAACCTTTTTTGACAAATTCCCTGTAGGTCATCTTGGCTGGCTTCAGGATCTCATCCAGCATACTGTTGTGGTCTTCAAACCATAGCTCTGACGGGGTCAGTCTTTTACCCAATTCATTGAGTATCTTGATGTCAGGCCAGCATTCCTGTGGCGGGTCAACTATCTTTGGCCGTGCCAGCACATATCCATGGCCAAGCCCCCAGTGTCCAATATCATCAAATTCAAACTGGGTGGCAGCAGGCAGGACAATATCTGCAAGCATGGCGGTTGGAGTCATAAATATATCTGAGACAGCAACAAAGTCCAGTTCTGATATTGCCTTGACTGTCCGCCGGCTGTCTGCATAACTGATAACCGGATTAGCGCACTGGATATAGCATGCCCTGACAGGATAAGGTATTCCATCAAGAACAGCACTCCTGAAAAACGCCGAAGGGACTGTCATAAGTCCCGGCACAGTATTGTGGTAACAGTGGATCATCTCCTCCTTTTTTAATGGAATCAGATCTGTCCTTACAAATTTTCCAAGGCCAAGCACATGCGGCTCATTTGCCTGAACGTTGCCACCCGGTATATCCAAATTGCCGCATATGGCCATAAGAGATACAATTGCCCTGACCGTATCAAAATTGTTGGCATTCTGCTCTATGGGATTTCCCCACTGGATGGCAGCAGGACTGGATATGGCATACCGCCTTGCTGCCTTGCGTATAAGGCTGGCTGACACACCGGTAATCTCTGATACAACCTCAGGACGGTACTGTCTGATATGTGCCGCAAGCTCATCAAAACCTGCTGTCCAGTTCTTTACAAATTCCCTGTCATACAGATTCTCCTCTATAATTACATTTAAAAATCCAAGGGCAAGGGCATTGTCTGTTCCGGGTATAATCTTCAGATGAATACTGGATCTGTCGGCCATTGCTGTACGTCTGGGGTCTATAACAATCAGATCCGTTCCCCTTTTTATCTGACTTACCAGCAATCTTGATACCAGGCCTTCCTCATTGGTCGCAGTAATATTACTGCCCCACAGTATAATCACCTCGCTTGCGTAATGCAGATCTGCAACAGGGTAAAATCCGCATGTATGGAAACTGCCTATTTCACGGGGGGCATGACATACATCCTGAACAGCAACCACATTAGGTGAGCCAAAGATGTTTGACAGACGGATCATCACAAAATGTTCAATTCCCTTTGGCATTCCCTGGCAGAATGCAACTGATCTGGCTCCGTACTCCCTTTTTATGCGATCAAGGTTTGAGGCTATTTCAGAAAGGGCCTCCTTCCATGTTATTCTTTTCCATTTACCCTCCCCCCTTTTGCCAACTCTCCTGAGCGGGTACAAGAGCCTGTCAGGATGATACAGCTTGTCTACCGAAGCCTTTGCCTTTATGCATGTATAACCTCTGTTCAGAGGCCCGTCAGGATCGCCCTTTATTTTTACAATACGATTATCCCTGACACCTACAACAAGAGAACATCCACCATGATCCATGCGTGCACAGTGAGTCTTGATCCAACTGATATCATTTGCCATTGTTATGTGTCCCTGTTTAACGGCCCGTTAACAGACATGTTTTGTTTAACCGGCTACTATATGTAAAAGGCGTCTTTCCGGTCATGCTTTCAGGGAGTAAAAAGCAGTTAAAACCGTACAGCATCAAAAAGCTGATCTGTGGATAACACAAAATATATTGATTTTCACAAGCTGTTGGCTGTAAAATTTATATAACTTTATACAGATGCGTCTGTATCGCAGGCTACAGTGCCTTCACTGTTCGTTGTGGCTGGCAAAACAGACTCAATACC